>Ga0307475_10000269_pt1 | contig 31890 bp, 25 predicted proteins | sample atmos_gasesECM1C_FD_203317 | JGI IMG/M metagenome (GOLD analysis project Ga0307475, IMG submission 203317) | Hardwood forest soil microbial communities from Morgan-Monroe State Forest, Indiana, United States - atmos_gasesECM1C_515 | ecosystem: Environmental > Terrestrial > Soil > Temperate... | reverse complement strand
GCACGCTGACGCGTTTCGACTCGTCAAAGCTCGCTCCGTACATGGCGCTGCGCAACTCGGTCGGTGTGCTGTTGCCAGTAGCCGTGGGATTCGCGCTGAACATGCCGCGAGGCGGTGTAGTGGTGGCCAGCGGTGCCCTCAACGTCGCGTATTCCGACCGGAGCGATCCGTACGCACAGCGCGCCAAGCGCATGTTGACCTCCAGCGTCCTGTGTGCGCTGGGCGTTCTTCTCGGAGTATTGTCCGGCAGCCACAACGCCCCGGCAGTGATCATCGCGACCCTGTGGGCCTTTGCCGCGGGAATGCTCGTCGCCGCTGGCACCACGGCTGCCGATCTCGGAGCAATCAGCTTGGTGACGCTGATGATTTATGCGGTGCAGCCGCTGACCCCCAAGCAAGCCCTGATTTCCTCGGCGCTCGCGCTTGGCGGCGGGCTTTTGCAGACGGCGCTTTCGGTGGCACTGTGGCCGGTGCGGCGCTACGAACCAGAACGGCGAGCACTCGCGACCTTCTTTCACGAACTCGCAAGTGCGGCGAAACAGCCGGTGAACGCGACTTCGGCGCCTACGACGACGATCCATAGCACGCAAGCGCAAGAAGCCCTTTCCGGCCTCGATCTCGAAACGGGCTTAGAAGCCGTGCGCTATCGCGCTTTGCTCAGCCAAGCGGAGCGCATACGTCTTAGCCTGCTAGTGCTTTCTCGATTGCACCTGCGCATCGAACGCGAGAGTCCCCGGCATTCCGGAGTGCAGATTCTCGGCGGCTACCTAAAGAAAGCCGCAGAGACTCTCGAAGCGATCGGAGACTCCCTGATTTCTGGAAGTCCCGCCGATGCGGGCAAGGAACCGCTTGCCGCGTGCGAATCTCATACGCTGCAGTTGCGGGAAAAAACGGATGGCTTGCCGCCCTCTTTCCTCGCCGCCGTGGCCAAAGACGCGCGTTTCCAAATGGATGCGCTCAACGGCCAACTGCGGGCGGCCCTGGACCTAGCCGAGAATGCCACGCCCACGGGCCAAGCTGAGTTCGCGAAGAAGGAAGCGCGACAGCCGTGGCGCATGCGCTTCGGCGGATTAATGGCGACGCTACCAGCAAACCTGAACTTGCAATCATCGGCCTTCCGTCACGCCATTCGACTGGCGGTCATGGTCGCTCTCGGCAACGCTCTGGAGCGCGCCTTCTACTGGCACCGTTCCTACTGGCTGCCGATGACGATCGTTCTGGTGCTGAAACCGGAATTCACCACGACGTTCACCCGCGGTCTTTTGCGGATTGCCGGAACGATTGCCGGACTTTTTCTGGCCACGCTGCTCTTCCACTTCCTTCCAGGAAGCGTCGCGCTCCAGATTATCTTGATCTTCGTTTTCACGCTCTTACTGCGCTGGTTCGGTCCCGCCAACTACGGAATATTCGCCGTGGCCATCAGCGCGCTGGTGGTCCTGCTGATCGCCATCACGGGAGTTTCTCCGCAGGAACTGATCTGGGCCAGGGGGATCAATACGGCGGCGGGCGGGGTGCTCGCGCTTCTAGCGTACTGGATCTGGCCGACCTGGGAACGAACACAGGTTTCCGAGAGGATCGCGGAGATGCTGGACGCCTACCGGGAGTATCTTCACAGCTTGGCGGAGTTTTATATGCGGAACAACAACGTCGAGCCGAGCGAACTCGACCGCGTTCGGCTGAACGCGCGCCTGGCACGTACCAACCTGGAAGCATCGATCGAACGACTGCGGGCGGAACCAGGGACTAGCGCGGAGCAGATCAATCAATTGAATGCGCTGCTGGCAAGTTCGCACCGCCTTGTGCATGCGCTGATGGCGCTGGACGCCGACGGGCTGCAAACGGCTGCGGTTCCGGCGCGGGCGGCGTTTCCCACCTTTGCGGCGCATGTGAAGAAGACGCTCGAGTTGCTTTCGGCAGCGCTAAGAGGCCAGCGCGTGCAGATTAAAGAGTTCCCGGACCTGCGCGAGGATCATCTCACACTGGTGCGCTCCGGCGATCAGAAGATCGAGCGGTATGCGTTGGTCAACGTGGAAGCGGACCGCATCGTGAACAGTTTGAATACGCTCAGCGAGCAGGTGATGGAACTCGTGCGCCCAAGACATGCAGCGTGAACGGGGCACCGTAGGCCGCACCGCTCTTGCGATGCGGGCTGGGCTAACGAAATAGAACCAGCCGAGGCCTTAACTTAGCGGTGAGCAAAGATTTCACGGGTGGCGGGGTAGACGCGACGGTAGGCCGCGTAGGAAGCAGCGAGAGTGGCGACGGCGGAGGGCTGGGGATTAACGCGGGAAGCTACGCGAACGGTGGCGGCGCAGGCGGCATCGACCGTGGGCCACACAGCGGCGCCAACACCGGCAAGCAGTGCCGCACCGTAGGCGGCGCCTTCTTCGGCTTCGACGATTTCGACGGCATGGCCATACACGTCGGCCTGGATTTGGCGCCAGAGCGATGAACGCGCGCCACCGCCGCCGAGGCGGATGCTGGCGACAGGGACTTTCATTTCGCGGAAAAGAGTGAACGTGTCGCGCAGGCTGAAAGCGACGCCTTCGAGAATGGCGCGAACAATGTGGGCGCGCGTGTGCGAAGCGGTAAGGCCGACGAGCGCGCCACGAGCGCTCGAATCGAGATGCGGAGTCCGCTCGCCCATCAGATAGGGCGTCCACAGAAGGCCATCGGAGCCGGCAGGAACTTTGGCGGCTTCAGCGGTGAGCTGGTCGTAGGATTCGCGCGTGCCACTCGAGCGGGTTAGAAAGGTGTCGCGAAACCAGCGCAGGGAGAGGCCGGCCGCCTGCGTCACTCCCATGACATGCCAGCGCCCTGGGATGGCGTGGCAGAAAGTGTGGACGCGGCCGCGAGGGTCGAGGGCGGGGCGATCGGTTGCGGCAAAAACGACGCCAGAAGTGCCGATCGTGGCGCTGACCGTTCCAGAAGCGACGATGCCCATGCCGGTCGCGCCAGCGGCTTGATCCCCCGCTCCCGCAACAACAGGAGTGCCAGCGCGCAAACCTGATTCTTCGGCGCCTTTGGCGGAAATTTCCCCGCAAATGCTCGGAGATTCGTGGAGCGACGGAAGCCAGCGCTCATCAAGTTCGGCGGCCTGCAACATTTCCTTTGACCAGCGCCGATGGGCGACATCCAGCAGCAAAGTCCCGGAAGCATCCGCCATGTCGGTGGCGAGCTCACCGGTGAGGCGGAAGCGGACATAGTCCTTCGGAAGCAGGACCGCGCGTACGCGTTTCCAGTTCTCTGGTTCGTTCTCGCGGACCCAAAGCAGTTTTGTAAGCGTAAAGTTGGCCAGCGCCGGATTACAGGTAAGTTGGATCAGACGCTCCTGCCCGATCTTGGCGGTGAGGTCGCGGCACTGTTTTTCCGTGCGCACGTCGCACCAGATCAAAGCGGGGCGCACGACGCTTCCTTGAACGTCCAGCATGACTGCGCCATGCATTTGCCCGGAGAAGCCTAGGCAAGCAATATCTTCCACGCGCAGATTGGCGCCCGCGACGGCTTTCCGGACCGCCATGCATGAGGCGCGCCACCAGTCTTCCGGTTGCTGCTCCGCCCAGCCGATTTGCGGCGTAGCGAAGGGCTGGTGTTCTTCCGTGGCGGAGGAAACGATGCGGCCCAGGCCGTCGACGATAAGCGCGCGGGTGCCTCCGGTGCCAACGTCAATCCCAAGTACGTTGATAGAGCCTCCTCGACGAAAGCGCCGCTCGCACGAGTTCTTGGAAGAGAGACTATCTCACTTCGTTGGTCATGAGGAAGAGGGGACGCATTTCGAAACTGGCGTATTCGGGGCGGAGGCGGTCGGTATTGTATTGTTCCTTGACGTTGACGACCTTCTTGGTGGCGGTGACAGTTTCCAGAGGGATGTTGTCGTAGTGACCATTCTTGAGGACGACAAGGCGGCCACTAATTTTTTTCAGAAGGAGATCCAGGGCGAGATTGCCGTAGGCCATAGGAGCGATGGAGTCAATGGCATCGGGATCGCCGCAGCGGACGAGGTAGCCGAGCTTCTGGTTGATGACATCGATTTTCTTGCCGTTGTTGAATTTAGCGGAAACGTCTTTAATTTTTTCGCCGACGATTTCGCCGATGCCGCCAAGCTTTTTGTGGCCGTAGGCGTCAGTGGCTTCCCCTTCAAAAACCATTTCGCCGCCTTCGAACATGGCCCCTTCGGAGACCAGGACGATGGAGTAGCGACTGGGATTCTTGCGGCGGTCGGCGACCAGCAGTTCAGTGAGATGTTCGATATTGAACTTGTGCTCCGGAATGACGCAGCGATTGGCGGCGCCGGCCAAGGTGGGAAGCATGGCGGTGAAACCGGCGTAGCGGCCGAAGACTTCGATGACCATGAAGCGCTCGTGGGAGCCCGCGGAAGTGCGGAGGCTATTGACCATCTGGATGGTGCGGGTGACGCAAGTGCTGAAGCCAATACAGTAGTCGGTGCCGGGGACGTCGTTGTCCATGGTTTTCGGAATCCCAATGACTTTGAAGCCTTCCTTGTGGAGGCGAACTCCGTAACTAAGAGTGTCATCGCCGCCGATAGGGATGAGCGTGTCGATGCCAAGCCAGGCGAGATTCTGGAGGACTTCCGGAGTCAGATCGTTTTTCTCGGCATTGAATTTGTTCTTGAGATGAGCCGGGACGCTCGATTTGGTCACGCGACCGGGATTGGTGCGGGAAGAATGGAGGAAGGTGCCGCCGGTGCGGCCGGCGCGATCGACGATTTCTTCGTTGAGCAGGAGGAAATTATCGGAGTTGTCGTAGTTCTTCTCGCGAACCATATCGACGAGGCCGGCCCAGCCATGACGAATGCCGATGACTTGATAACCTTCGCGGATGGCGCGAAGGGTTACACCGCGAATGGCTGGATTCAGACCCGGAACGTCGCCGCCACCCGTGAGGATGCCAATGACGCCTTTCTTGGTGTTGATGTTAGACATGAGTCTAGCGTCGCCCCTTTAAGAGATGTTGAACTGGAAATTATCTCCTTTGCAGGAGTTTTTAGGAAGGGGAGAACCCCATTCTTTTGTCGGACTCAAAGAAGCTGAAAAAATCGTTCGTTGCATCGAGAAATTGCATTCGGACTCTCAGACCGGGATTGCCGCCGACGCGCGGAGTGCACAAAGCAGAAGGGGGTAGCGAATTGCGCTTGATGGTTTCCGCTGTCGCCGGTGGATGCGCCCGAACCAGCGCACCGGCCGCCTACCCGAGCCACTCGCTTCCAAGCCCCGGCGGGGACTCAAAATTCCGAGTTTGATCAGCAACAACAACAATGAAATGTCCGGCTAGGCTTCGATGCGGGTACCCAGAAGGCCGAGAAACTTGGCCAGCCACTCATGGAGCGCGGGCCAGGCCGGGCCGGTAACCAGGTTTCCGTCTACCAGGGCCTCGTTCATGGGGAGATTTACGTACGTGCCGCCAGCCAGAGTAACGTCAGGCCCGGTAGCCGGATAGGCGCTGCACTTTTTCCCTCGCAAGACTCCCGCGGCGGCCAGAACTTGCGGAGCGTGACAGATCGCGGCCAAGGGCTTATTGGCTTTTGAAAAGTGGTGCACGATCTCGATGACGCGAGGAATCGTTCGGATGTACTCCGGCGCGCGCCCGCCAGGGATCATCAAGGCGTGGTACTCTTCGGGCTTGACCAGGTCGAAAGTCGCGTTAAGAACAAAATTGTGGCCGCGCTTTTCGGTATAGGTCTGATCGCCCTCGAAATCGTGGATGCAGGTAGGCACGAACTCGCCGGATTTCTTGCCCGGACAGACGGCATGAACGGTGTGGCCGACCATCTGAAGCGCCTCAAATGGAACCATCACTTCGTAGTCTTCCACGTAATCGCCGACAATCATCAGAATGGATTTCTTGGACATGTGCCGCCTCCCAAAGCGCTGTAGTGTAACAAACAATATAGGATGCTGAGGGAAAGTCTCGGGCTATGCCACCCCGGTTGGGTTGCCATGGCCGTTGCTCACGGAACAGTCAAGTCGGAATTGCCCGGGCCTGCGACTTTTTCTGGACGCGGTATTCTCTGGTCCACGGACGGCAGAATGGGAAAAGCAGCGTGCGGCTCGGTCTGGTACCAGTAAGCTACGGAATAGTAGTTGTCCGAGCGGTGATTGGCGTGACCATGTTCAATGGTCGCGCGGAGCGACTTTGTAAACGGTATTGGTGAATCCAGATGGAAACGATACACCGACGATTTTCCTCCAGCGCGTTCTTCACCTACAATCGGAGCGCCATATAACCGATAGGAGAAGGGATGACCGCCAAAATCCCAAGCACCTAGAAAATAATCTTCGGAACCAGTGCCGTTGATGGATGGCCGGGATTCTCCATCAACAAAAAACATGTCGTCACCTTCGCCCCACCAGCCATCTTGATTTTGCAGCACGGACATCGTGACTCCCACGAAATGCCCGCGCCCCAGCGCTTCCAGCCAGACGTAGTTGTCCTTGCCATCCAGGTTGGTCTTCTTGTCGACTTGCGGATCGTCGTTGCTCTGCCAGTCGGAGGTCCAGCCGTGGTTGGGCTGAGCCTGGCGGAACTGCGCGTGAAAGTATAGAGTTCCCGCCGGGAGAGGCTGCCCGTAAGCGCGATAGTCTAAATTAGAATAGAAGGCCCCCACCTTTTGCTGGCTCTCGTTCGAGACCGTAATACGCGCGTGCTTTTGAAAAGGCATCGGGAAAAAGCAGTTCAAGGCCTTGTCGCTGCCGACAGAAAGAAGTTCGGACTCCCACTTATGATATTCACCCAGGCCGAGGCCGAAAAAATCTCCCAAGGGCGCTTCCACGCTCGGCGCCGTTTCGCCGTCCCAATAAATTCGCAAGACGAGTTTCTTCAAGTGATAGCTCTCGCGAGTAGCCACGGTGAACCAAATGTGCGTGAGCATTCCCGGTCCGTCGGCGTCCATCACCGTGAGTGTGCTGCCTGGCTCAATCTGGCGAAAATCGGCGTTTGCTCCGGTGGGATCCGCGCTCGAAACACGCTTGAGAACATAGTCCTGCAGCTGCGTAAGGTCGATCTTTGAGGGCCGCGTTTGCGCAAATAGAAGTTTGGGAAGGAGACAAACAACGATAGTGAAAAAGAATCTCAGACGGGTGTGTAGCATCGGCTGTCCTCCTCTCGCCACGAACCACCAAGCGATGAAGGATTTTGCCCCAAGAAAACAAACAAAGAAAGGCCGGGCTGAAGCCCGGCCTCTAGAAGACCACTTTTATTGGGCGTTCAGATGGGAGGCGGTAGCTGCGGAAACGTGCTCGCCAGCATCCTGGATGGTGAGCCGGTCCGTGCGCATCTTGTCCCATTCCAGCAACGTCAAGCCGTAGGACGCGAACAGCCTCCGTATGCGAGCGGAATCCCAGCGCAGGACTTTTTCCAGCACGGGGACCAGGACGCTCATGGCGTTATCGCTAAGAACTGTGCGCTTGGCGACGCGCGTTATGAACTTGGCTTCGCTCACCGCGATGGTAAGCCCGTCGTACTGATTGACGTGCATCATCACGGGAATGTCTGAGCTTCCATCGCCCATGTAGATGATGCTGTCGTGGCTGATGCCGAGGGTCGCGCGCAGTTCTTCCAGCACGGTTATCTTTCCCCAGCCAGCCGAAGCACGAATGATGGAATCGACTTCGCCGGTGCCTTCTTTGTAACGGAAGCGCGTGCCGAAGATGTGATCCGGCGGCACGATGCCTGCCAGCGCCGATTCGATGATTTCTTGCGGCGCGGCGGAGATCACGTGGAAGTGGAACTTGTAGCCCTCCGCGAGGTTATCAAGCGCGCGCGCCAAAAGAGAGACGTCATGCTTTAGGCGTATCCGTTTGCCGGTTTCGACCAGATGCTCCCGGCGAACCTTGCGGAAGTCTGGATCGTGCAGAATCAGATAGCTGAGTTCCGCGCCCTGCTGAACGAGATTCATCTCCGACAGGCCCCTGACCTTGTCGTGAAAGCCGTGAAAGCCGATCAATTCGCTCAGTGCGACTCCCGAGTCGTTGAAGCTAAGCGTCTGGTCAAAATCGCTGGCCAATAAAAATTGTTTGATCATGTACTAGTACTCCTTATTGCTTTTCCCGGTGAGCCCGCCCTCAGGAAGCCCCCTCACCTCTTTGAATACACCTTAACTGCATTCCTCTCACACCGCCCCACGAATTATTTTGATGGGTGCTATGCGTTAAAAATGTGAACAACTCATTATACCTCAGTTAGATGCCGCGTAGGCGTAAAAGGCACAAAGGAAAGGAGATGGGTGTCCCGGATGGCCACAGATTCTCGCAAATTCAGTGCTATGAAGGGGATAGCGAAGGTGAACAAAAAGTGAAAATAGTGCAGAGGCTCGAACCCGACAACTCAACATCATTCCGGAAGCCCTCCGCAAACCGATTACAGGCCCAGGGCGTCCATTTTCGGCTTTTCGTAGATGTCATCCTCCCCCGGGTACCGTAGACGATCCTCAAAGCGCCCTGTCTCCTTTGCCAGGGCCCACACCAGGCTTTCTCCGGCGGGCACAATTTGCGACTGTCTGCCGAAGATGGGGTCTTCAAACGCGAGAGAAGCATCAATCCATTGCCACCCGGCGGCTTCGAAGGCCGACATGACTTCGCTCAGCAGGAAAGCGTTCAGAGGATTGTAATGCATCAGCAGCGTGTGGCGAATGTCGTGGCCAACAACGTCGAGAGAAAGTTGGCGATAGAACGCCGCCCGATCCAGGAGATGTGCGATTAAGTAATCGCCATAAGGAGCGACAGCAGCTTTTGCCTGCTTGCCGAGCCGGTCGACGAAGCGCTGGTTGACGTACCAGTCGGAAGCGTCAATCGTAACGTGTCCGACGCGGTAGCCGCGCTCCTTGAGCAAAGCGCGAAAGCGATCGCGCTTGTCCGCGGTGTCGCCTTCCTTCAGGAAGGGATAACGAAATAATGCCGTGCGGTTGTGATACGGCGCGATCACTTTTTCGTTTTTCAGAAAATCGGCGGCGAAATCCTCGTAACTCGTTCGCGCGCCGTAAAATTTGTGCGAGTAGGAATGATTGCAGATGAGGTGGCCCGCTTGATCCCAGGCGGAGAGCAATTTGGCGCCGTCGGCATCAACCACGCGCATGCCGCAAACGAACAGGGCGGCGCGGACACCTTTGTCAGAAACCGCCTGCAAAATGCGGCGATTGGCTTCCGGCCATCGCAGGATGGAGCCGAGCGAGAGCGTCGGATCATCGAAGGTCGGGGCCAGTTGGGGCCGCGGGGAACTGCTCGCAGAAGTTTTCGGCGCCGGGCCTTGTGAAAGAGCAGAGGCTCCTAAGGCCGGCGGAAGCAGTTGAGAGCCAACGGCGACCGAAGCGGTTTTTATGGCCTGGGAGAGGAATTTGCGGCGTTTCATGGCGATGATCTCAGTAATAAGAATGCAACCAAGCCTGGATGCGCGAAAACAGGGAAGTGAGCGTCGAAGCAGAAGAGGAAACGGGCGTGGGGCGAGGTTTTTCAGCTCTCTCAACGGCCTCGTCAGTAACCGCGTAAAGCTGGCCGGTAGCCGAGTGGATGTACAAGCTGCGCATTTCATTGCGATTGAGCGGCCGAGCACCGCGGCGGCCGAACACGGCGAGCTGGTTGCCGGATTCATCGAGGGCGCGGTCTCGGTCGATGCCTTTCGAGATCGCCAGCGCCGGCCCGTGGGTGTGCGCCGTGGCAATCAGTTTTGGCGTGGGGCGCGGGCTGAATCCGGAAAAGTGCGCGGCGTCATCCCACGGCGAAACGATCTGCCAAATGCGCAGGCCATACACTCCGTCGGCTACAAACGCGAAAGCACTCCCCGCCACCATTCCGATTTTCACGTCGTATGCGTCGTTCAACTGCCCGTTCCCGCCAAACATCTGGTCGTAAAGCGGCTTCTCTGGATTTTCAACGTCCACGACGGACACTCCAAATCTTCCGTTCGCGACGTAGGCGTAGGTCCGCGCTACGTAAACATTTCTTGCATCTCCGAGCGAAACTCGTCCCGTCTCTGTCATCTTTGGATGCGCCAGATCCGTGACCTCCAGCGTCTTCAACCCGTAGCGGTCCACCACAAACGCATACCGGAACTGCACCGAAATCCCGCGCGGATCATCCAGGTCGGGGGCGCCGATGGTCGCGGTAACTTTGGGCGCTAGGGGCTTATCGAGGTCGACGACGACGAGCGCTTTGTCGGTAAGGATGTAAGCAAATGTTCCGGCGATGGCGATACGGCGCGCGCCCGTGAGTGCTCCGCCTGGATTGAACACCAGGGCGCGCTTCAGGAAATTGTTGGCCGGATTGCCGTCCAAAAGCGTGCCTACGCCAGGACTTTTCGATTTCAGATTGGGATCGCCAATGATGACCAGGCCTTCTTCTTTGTCGGCAACGTAAAGGAAGCCGTAGAGAAGATGAATGGGCTGCTCCTCGTTTTCCGGTAATTGCTGCCGCAAAGGATCGATCCCCAGGGTCGTTGGTGAGGCAACTGCCAGCGCATTTTTGGTGGGAACGTAGAAGCGTTGGCCGATGGGCGAGACCGGCGCGGTCGTGATTTTCTCAGAGAAGCTTTTGTTGTCGATGTTGGCGATGTCATAAACGCGCAGTCCGCCGCGCCCGAGAGCCGCGTAGGCGTATTCCCCGCGGGCTTGGATGTCGAGGACGTTGCCGGAATGTTCCGCGGCGGCGCTGAGTTCGCGGCCGTGCCGTAAGAATCTTTTGTAATTGTCGGGATACGCGATGCGCTGAAGGTCGCTGCCATAAATGGCTTCCGGCTCGTCGTGCTCGGCAACAGCGACAGCTTCCAATCCTTGCTTGCCGGTCGCGACGAAAACATATCGTCCTATGAAATTCATGAAGTTGGTGCCTAGCAGCAAGAGCTGGGCCATCCATGCATTGTTGTCATTGTTTGCGGAAACGTGGCAATCGCTACATTGTTTGGTTTCTTTGGCGCGCACCGTATGTGGCACAAACGTCGAGAACGCCTGTCCGGAGAAACCAGGAGCCGAAATCGTCTGCTGCGTGTAGTAGAGCCAATCACGATTAGCGTTTTGCGAACTCACCAGCACGGCGCACGAAGAGCGCGCGGGTGCGATGCGATGGCCGGTGACCGTGCCATCCACTCCCAGCATGTAGATGTCGTCCCGCAGAACCTGAAAGTTGTAGCTGGTGTAATTTTTCGTGAGCAAGCCTTCGTTGTGCAGCATGGGCTTGCGCGCGTTGGCGGTCATTTGCAGATGGCAGCCGAAGCAGGTAGGCGTCCACGAAGTGTGGCAGGAGTAGCAAGTCATGCTGTTATTGGCGTGTGCCAAAGGAGCGTCGTCGCTCGGCATTTGCCAAGACACACTGCCATCCTTGTTCATCAATTTCGCCCGCCGAGATTTCTCGTTGAAATGCAGGTTGCCGGGCGTGATGCTGTCGATGGTCTGAACGATTTCCCACTCTTTGTTTTCTTCCGACATGGAACGCTGAAAAATCTTGTTGTCCCGCCACTCGAACCGCCGCAATCCCCACGGTGTGCGTAGCGCGTCCAGGTGCCGGCCGCCTTCCGGTGCTGTCGGGCCGGACGTTACTAAAGCGGCTTTCTTGCGAATCGTGCCGTGGCAATCGATGCAGTCGATTTCGACTGCCGCGCGTGGTTCGCCGTAAATTTTCCCATCGCCGTGATTGTCCTGCGCGAAGTGGCAATCGTTGCACTGCATTCCTTTTTCTAGATGAATGTCCGCCAGGTGTACGGCTTTGCCGAAGCGCTCCGGATCATCGAAGGCGATCTGCTTTCCATCCTTATCCAGCCAATTCCCTTTGCGGTCGTGATTGAACACGGCGCGGAAAATCCAGCCATGCCCGTGAAAATCGGCGAACTGCGTAGTCTTCAACTGCTTGTTGAATTCAGGGCTGCCCACACTTTCCAGGAATTTCTCGTCGCTCCAGAGGCCGCGAACGGCCGCTCCCTCCGGATTGCGTTCGAAAGATTGATAGCGCTGCTCTTCAGTCGGATTGCGCTGCTCCTTCGGATACATCATGTCGCCATCGATTTCGTTGTCCCACCAGGTGAGACCGAAATACGTCGTAACCATGTTTGTGCCCGGATGAATGTGGCAGATCATGCACTGGCTCGAAGGAATGGAGCGCGTCAAAATGTGCTTGATGGGATGGCCGGACTCGTTCTTGCGAATCGTCGGATCACAAGAAGCACTGAAACCGGAGTGGCCAAAGCGCGCGTACGCCCCCGAATGCGCGGGATCGCGATCATTTGCGTAAATAACATGGCACGCGGTGCATCCGCTGCCGCGATAGTCGCCGGGATGATCGTTCGTGCCGGGAAGCGACAGGACGGGGTCGAGCAAGCGTGTTTTTTGCAGGCCGAGAAAAACGGGATCGGTGCGCAGTCCGGTGCCGAAGCCGCGTTCGCTCAGCTTGTCATCCGGCTTCCCCGGCTCCTCCTCGCCATTGGGATTGCCGATTTCCCCTTTCTTGGTGCCGCCGCGTTCAAAAACGCGCAAGACATTGCCGGGTTGCGAACTTTCCCAGCGAAAGAGCGGATCGAGTTCGGGAACTGCGCCCTTAGCGCGGGTTTCCTCCGTCGTGGGGGGAGGAAAAGTCTTGATCGATTGCGGCAAGCCGTCGCGGCTGTAGCTTTCGCCGAAGCGCGTATTTTTCGCCGGATAGCCGCCGTTGTTGTAGAGCGCAGCGCCCCACAGCATTCCCGCGTGGGTCATCATGCTGGTCGAAACGGCGCGTGTTTCGGAAGCGTGGCATCCATCGACACCGCAAGTTTCTGTAGCGATGCGCAGGTCTCCGGGATTGACGAATTTTATGTACTCGGCGGATTCCTTCAGCCACTTCGTGTAAGTACGTTCGGGAGTCGCCGAGCGATTCTTAAACGAACGATCACGCGGCTGAACGTGGGCTTTTTCCTTCGCGGAACTGTATTGCGGAGAATTCGGCGCCGCTCCGGAGGCCACCGAAACTGCGGAGTTGCCACCATGGCAATCCGTGCAGCCCAGAGGAACGGTTTTCGTGGCATGCATGGTGGGCTCGTCAGTGGAAGTGTGGCAAGAGATGCAGCCCGAGGATTTGCGGTCTGCTTCTTCTTGCGATTGCCCGCGGAAGGGCGCTGACTCTTGTGTCGCGCGCGCTGGCGGTTCCGAACTTGCATGCAGAGCAAAGAAAAAAGATAGCGCCGTGACCAAGAGAGCGCAGAGCGTTCCGAGAGAAGAAGAAACCGATTGGTGTTTCCTGTTCATGGCGAATAGACCGCGTTGGCAAGTTTTAGGACCGAAAATCCCACCAACTCCGCGGCTTCCGACAATCGGCGGTCGCCGCAGATGAAGGTTCTCCTTGACGGACGTTGTTCGCACCAGATCAAGGACGCTGCGAGTTCGAAGCTATCAGTCGGCCGCAAGGAATATTTATCCACAGATGGCGCCGCCAATTCACGAATCTGTTCGCCGGGAAGAATTTCTCTCCAGCCCAGGCTTAGTAATCGCAGACGAGCCACAGCGCCTTTCTTCTCGAGGTCGCTAATCTCATTCTTGCGGTGCAGGCGGCAAATCGCGCTATGAACTTCTATCAAGCTTCCCCACTAAACTACCGGAGCGAAAGTCTATCCTGGTATCTCCAAGTTCAGAAAGTAAACTTCACCGATCCGAAAAACGAGAAGAGCGTGCGGCTGGTGTAGATGTCTTTGAAACCCTGGCCAGGTTGCAGCGCTGAAGTGCCGCCGCTGAGGACGATGTTTTCGGTCAAGGGCGGGCGGTACTCCACACCGATGCCGAAGTCTTCGCCAATGGTGTGATGAATGGGTGATTGGAAAAACAGAAATTCCAGCGGTTCGGTGCGCTCGAAGCGCAGAAAGTTGAAATTGACAAATCCCCGCAACTTGGGAGTGATCTCCAGGTCGGCCCCCGCATTCGCGAGAAAAATTCCAGGATTTACGAAATTAGCCTGGCCTTCTTCTTTGCTCGCGCGAAGCGAAGGAATCAAGCTGCCCGGCGTGGTGAGCAGAATGCCTGAACCGAGCAGGCGAAGGCCTTCGCGATTCCAGAAACTGAACAAGCCGCCGGCAAAATTCGGAAGGTCATCGATGGAATCAAATCCGCGTGCGCGCCCGTCGCGGGGATGGGGGTCGCCCGAAGTGTAGAAAGCCGAAATACGATAGCGGATCCAATCTTTGTCGTACGAAATTTCAGCGGCAGCCATCTGCGCGTTGATTGTGACGCGGCGGCCGGCGATGGGATTGAAGGTGTCCTCACCAATGGCTTGGTAGAAAGCGTGCGTGAGATTGATTTTGCGGATGTGTCCGCTGCCGAGCCAGCCGAAATAGCCGGCACGAATGCCATGAAGGATCGCGCCGCCGTTGGGGTTCTGGTTGATGACATTTCCAATCGGCGAAGGTCGCACCAGAAAGCCGTTGTCATCGTAATGGAGGCTGGGTTCGTCTTTGTTCCACGCGGCGGCGAATTCCGCCGTGTAGCCTGGAAAAAAGAAGTCCTGGAGATAAACGTTGCCGAGAAGAACCTGCTGGTGGCGGCGGACAAAGGTGTTGAGTCCGCTGTTGGTATTTTTTTCGAGCAAATGGAAATAGGCAAGATTGTATTCGATGCGATCGCTGTGGAGGTTGCCGAAAATGCGCAGGGCGGGTTGTTCATCCACAAAAAGAAACCCGCGAAAGTCGGCATTGAATTGCTGAATGCCGGCGCGCGCGGAAACGAAATCATAATTGGGGCCGAGGTCGTGGAGCTTCACTTCCACGAAGGCTTCCTGTAAGCCCACATGATCGTCGAAACGGTTGGTGCCGCTGCGCGGATCGGGGCCGACGATGCCCAGTTCGCGAACATGCAAATCGTTCAAGCTCAGCTCCGGAGTAATTCGGATGCGCCAATCGACGGGCTTGAAAGCGGCGTCGCCATGAAATAAGTCAAAAGCAAAGCGCTCTGTTTGATCGAAGAAAGCTTGTTCGCCTTTGCCAAAAAAATCCGAACTGCCTGGGCGCGCACTGCTCGCATTGCTTGGTGCCGGAACGCGTCGGCCGTCGAAAAAAGTTTCAGAAGAAGCAGTGACGTTCAGAAAAACCTGCTGCCCGAGCAGTCCCGGCCAAATAGGTTCGTCTCCTTTCAAGCGATTGTGATGGAACGGATCGTACCAGTGGGACTTTGCATAAACGTACTCGCCCTTTTGCGGATAGCGGCGGTAGTCAGGTTGTTCGAGCTCCCAGCGGTTGGGAACGGTATTGTAAACATCGGCGACTGGCGGAAGCTTGTCTGAGGAAATATTTTCGATGTAGTGCGGGTCGGAATCGAGTTGATGGCGAAATTCCCGATAAGTCCCCGAAGAAGGTTGCGCTTCGCCAGAAGGAGCGGGGCCAAGTTCTGGCAAGCGCGGCAAGCGTGAGCGCTCTTCCATAGCTGCGAAATTCAGAAGAAAAATCTCCAGCGTTACAACTTCGTTTTGCTCCAGGACCAGATCCGCAAGAACAAACGGGCCGTAATCCTTGGCGGCGACGCGAAGCTGGTAACGGCCAGGCAGCAACGGAAAAACTCGGAAGACTCCTTCATCAGAAGTCGTCGCACGGAAGACTTGCCCGGATTGCAAGTGTTGCAGCGTAAGCAGAGCCGCTGCAACCGGGCGCGTTTCTCCGGGCACGCTTCGGTCGTGCACCACGCCATCAAGCGCTGCGCTGGTCTGGGCTTGCTGACGCGGAATGCGCTGTGGGGGGCCCTGCTCGGCGGATTTCTTTGTGGAGTCTTGCGTGTTGGGCGGCGGTTGATCTTGCGGGTTGGCACCGGTGGTCGCAGCGGCGGAAAGAGCTGAAATACAGCAAACCGCGCCGAACGCGCGACGATATTTCCGCGGAGAACAAAAGATCATGCCTTCGGCCTGAACGGAGCAGAGAAAGAAAAAGGAATCGCGTACTAGCTAACAATATCGACGAGCAGCAGGCAACACTTTTCCCGGAGCAATGGAGACATTCGATAACGCCGCGAAGCACCGCGGCCGTTCACCAGTTCGCTGCTAGTCTCCGGCAAATGCGTTGAGGGACCGTAAACGAGTGTGCTACCAACGAGAGTACTCGAACAATGGAAACGACTCTCACACTGCGTAGGCCAATGGAATCCCGGCGCGCCGAGCGGCACCAAAAAAAAACACTGGCGCTTGGCGTTTTCCTTGCTTTGGGAATCGCGTTAGCGCTCGTGATGATCATTGCCGGTTGTGGAGGCGGAAGTAGCGCACCCGTTGTAGCACCGCCAGCTGCGGCCGTCGAAGCATTGCAAGCCGCCGATGTAGAGAACATCGTGCAAGCAGCGGTAAATTCCGTGAATGTGGATATGGCAGTTGCTATCGTCGACCGCGCTGGATTTGTGCTGGGCGTATTTCGAACTCAAAACGCGCCGGCCACAGCCACTGGAAATTTTGGACAAATCCAAGATGCAAACGAAGTCGCTGTGGCGCTGGCGCGAACAGGTGCCTTCTTCAGTAACGATCAAGCGCCGCTGTCATCGCGAACCGTGCGCTTCATCAGCGGAATCCATTTTCCGCCTGGCGTGATGAACCAACCGCCAGCGGATTTGTATGGGATCGAGAACACCAATCGTGGTTGCACGCTGATCAATGACGCTGCATTTCAGAGCAAGATTCCACCTTCGCTGGCCTTGAGCGGAGGATTTGGACTCGGAGTGCTTACCGGCAAAGCCGACGTGAATGACTCGAACGCGGCGGCGGTGAATCCCGGCGGCGTGCCGATTTTTTACAAGAACATCGTGCTTGGCGGAATCGGCGTGGTGACGGCCTCGAGTAATTTGAATGTTGCGGAGTACGCGGCGTTCGCCGGCGCGACGACGGCGCGCAGCGGCCCCAACGACACGTTTGGGCCAACGCCCGCGGCTCCGGGAGTGGTTTTTATCGGAGGCCTTGCGCTGCCGTTCGTAAGCCAGACGTCGCGGCCCGCGGGTTTTTCCGCGGGACCCGTCGCGGGCGTGGGTAGCTATTTTGTGGCGGCGACAAACAGCCAAGGGCAACCGCCCGAGGGCGATTTGATTCCGCCAGCGCCTGGACCGCTTGGCGGTTTGAGCGCCGCCGATGTGAAGCAAGTTTTGGATAACGCCGAAGCAATGGCGAACACCACGCGAGCCGCGATTCGATTGCCCCCCGGATCCAAAGCTCGCATGGTGATGGCGGTGGCCGACCTGGACGGAACCATCATCGGCTTGCGACGAATGCAGGATTCCACCGTTTTCAGCATTGACGTCGCCGTGTCCAAGGCGCGCAATATGGTGTACTTCAACAGCGCCGCTCGAACGGCGACGGATTTGAACGGCGTGCCCATGGGAACGGCAGTAACAAACCGCACCATTAGTTTTGGCGCACAGCCTCTTTATCCTCCGGGAATTGATGGTTCGAGTGCTGGGCCATTTTTTAATCTCTATACCATGGACCTGGCAAATCCTTGCACGCAAGGATTTCAGGGCGGCGCGGCGAACGCGAACAAGAGCGGAATTGTTTTCTTCCCGGGAAGCGCGGGCTTATTCAGAAACGGCGCTCTGGTAGCCGGGCTGGGTGTGAGCGGTGATGGAGTGGACGAGGACGACTACGTAACCAATGGCGGCACCGCCGGGTTCGAAGCGCCTACGAACATTCGGGCCGACCAAATCATGGACCAAGGCGTACGGTTGCCCTATTTCAAGTTTCCGAGAAATCCCACCAACTAGGTTCCAAAGATCATCATCGGCGCGGCGATTTCTTTCTGACGGTGATTTTCGTAAGCGCGCGAGCGTACTCTTCGATGGCTCCACGAACGGCCTGGCTGTAGACGAACTGGCCTTCACGGCGGCAGACCACCAATCCAGCCTCGTTCAGAATCTTCAAATGATGTGAAACGGTAGCCGGAGTTACACCTCGCATCGCAACGATTTCACCGCAATTCATTTGGCCTTTGGCGGAAATAGCCTCAAAGATTCTGAGGCGGGTCTGGTCGGCGAGAGCTTTCGATACTTTTTCAATCTGCGAGTGGTCCATCAGTCCTTTCGAAAGTGTAACGGACTTCGCTTGCACTTTGCCACCAGAATGCGCGGCCGGAAAATACCGCCTCCACGGATATAACCAAGTAGTTCGATACTCATCTAAATGTCGTAATCAAGAAAGCGCTACGAGAGGCGGGGCGGACTCGCCGCCGAAGAGCCGCTTTCAGTCAAATTTGGCCAAAGAACGGAGATCCAAATGAAACGACTCGAAGGGAAAGTAGCGGTAGTCACGGGCGGAAACAGCGGCATCGGGCTGGCTTCGGCGAAGCGCTTGCAGGAAGAAGGCGCGCAAGTAGCCATCGCGGGCCGCAGCAAGAAAACGCTGGACGAAGCCGTAAAGACGATTGGCAACGGCGTAGTGGCGGTGCAAGCGGATGTGTCCGTTGCGAAGGATCTGGACCGGCTCTATGCCACGGTGTCACAGAAGCTGGGCAAAATAGATATTTTGTTTGCGAACGCCGGGATTTACAAATTCGCGCCTTTGGCGGCTACATCCGAAGATCTCTACGACGAATTGTTCGACATCAACGCCAAAGGCGTGTACTTCACCATCCAAAAGGCCGTCCCGTTTCTCAACGACGGGGCTTCGATCATTATCAATACTTCGGTGGCGGGCGAAATTGGAGTACCGAACGGCACGGCGTATGCAGCTACGAAGGCCGCGCTGCGTTCGTTCACCCGTTCGATGGCCGCGGAACTAGTGGAACGCGGCATCCGGGTGAACGCTGTCGCGCCGGGACCGATCGAGACACCCGCCGGATTTGCCCGCACGGGGCTCTCCAAAGAAGCGCTGGACGAAATGGTTGGAGGCTTTATTTCCCAGGTGCCCATGAAGCGCATCGGACAGCCGGAAGAAATCGCCGGAACTGTGGCGTTCCTCGCGTCGCAAGATGCGTCCTTCATCACTGGCGCGGAAATTCCAGTCGACGGCGGGCTGGGACAAATCTAAGCGCCGACTACCGATAGTGAGAAGAAGCTGGCAAAAGCTTGCCTCTTTCTTGTTTTCCGAATCCCCTCATTTTATACCGCCGGAAGGATTGGACGAAGTGGCGCTGTTCACGTCCAGGAACCACTTGTGCGCGGTGTCACCGGGAGCGTAGCAATTGCCGTCGCGAGCATACTTCTCGAGGCAATGCGCGGTAAGGTTCTTGCGGCGCGGCGATTGCGCGAATTGCCAGACGGTGGCGTAGGAGATGCCGCTCGCTGAAGGTGCGGGCGGATTCTCCGGGAATGCGCAGCCAGGCGACGGCGGGCACGCATCGTTGTAAGCCCAGATCACCATCTCATGGGATGGCGCGTGATTGCTGACATCGTCCGCGGTGGTGATGGAGATGCGGGGCTCTTCCTTCACGGGAATGCCGGAACCGTAGACGCCGGCGGCAAAGCCGGCGCGCTTGAGTCCTTCCAGCCAGGCGCGCAGATAAACGTGGTAAGTGTCGGGGAGGCGGCCGCCTTCCTCAATGTCCAGAAAGATTATCGTTCCAGCAGCAAAGCCCTCTTCTTTCGCGGCCGTTGCGGCGGCGCTGGCATCTCGAATTCCTTTGGTTTTTGCAGCAATTTCATTCTTGAGTTCACCGCTATCGCGCCCGCGATACAAAACCAAAAACCCAAAGCCGTGAGAGGCAAGAAGATCGCGCTTGCCCTTCCAGGTATTCCGTCTTTCGCCAGGCGGAGGACTGAGCCAGTAGCTGCTGAATGTGAAGGTTTTGCGAAGAACGGGCAGCGCGGCATCACCTGGATAAATGTTGCGGTCGAAACCCAGGTAGGAACGCGAGTGCTCTGCAGTGGCCTGAGGGTTTGGCGGCGCGATGAAAAGCGCCGAGGAAAAAGTTAACGCGGAGAAACAGAGAGCGCAGACAAGAAACCACCAGACTAGAAGGACTTTCATGTTTAACCTTCGCGAAGCTTGTGGCCGGCGAGATTACCGAGGCCGTCGTAGGCGGCGTATTTGTAGAGCTCGCTCAGAGTCGGGTAGTTAAAGACTTGTTCGATGAATTCGTCGATGGTGAGGCCGTGGTCGAGGACCATCATGCCGACGTGGATGAGTTCGGTGGCGTTTTCGCCGATAATGCTGACGCCGAGGAGTTTCTTGTCAGCGCGAGCGAAGATGAGCTTGAGCAAGCCGGCCGTATCGCCGATAATGTGGCCGCGGGCGTTATTTTCGTAAAGCGCGCGGCCGACGACGTAGGCGATTTTCTTTTCCTTGCAGGATTCTTCGGTTTCACCCGCGGCGGAGATTTCCGGAATCGTGTAAATGCCCATAGGGAGCAGGGAAGCGACGCGTTCCTTGTACTTCAAACCAAAAGCGTGGCAGGCAGCGACCCGGCCTTGCTCCATGGAAGTGGAGGCCAATGCCGGGAAACCAATGACGTCTCCGGCGGCATAAATATGGGGAACAACCGTGCGATAGTGTTCGTCGACGGCGATATAGCCGCGATCGTTGATAGCCAGACCAGCTTTTTCCAAAGCTAGCCCATCGACGGCAGCGCGTCGGCCGGCAGCAAAGAGGGCGGACTCGGCTTCGAGGACCTTGCGGCTCTTCATGGTTAGGCGTACACCCTTTGCGGAATTTTCGGATTTGACGGGGCGTTCGTTAAACCAAAAATGCATGCCAAGAGCGGCGAGGCGGTCGCGAAGGCGATCTGAGATCTCATTGTCGAGAAAGGGAAGAAGCCGGTCGCGGCCGTCAACGAGAGTGACGTCCACTCCGAGCGCTTTGAAAATGGAAGCGTATTCGCAACCAATCACGCCGCCGCCGATGACCGCGAGGCTTTTGGGAATGCGATCCATCTGAAGAAATGTGTCGGAGTCGAAAGTGTGAATGTCGTCAAAAGCGATCTCCGAAGGACGATGCGGTTTGGAGCCAGTGGAGATGAGGATGACTTCTCCGCTTAGCTGACGTTTGCTTTGCCCGCCGGAAACGACGACAGTGTGGGCGTCTAGAAAAACCGCTTGTCCACGCACCAGCTCGATTTGGTGGAGGACGAGATTCTTAAGGATACGCTGGCGCTCCAGGTCCACGACTTCACGCTCATGGTGCATGAAGTCGTGGATGGTGAGATTTTCCTTGAGCGAATAATCGATACCGTAAAGGCCGCGTTGCTTCAAGCCCGAGAAGTACAAAGCGGATTCGCGGAGCGTCTTGCTTGGAACCGTTCCGGTATTGATGCAACTGCCGCCCATATGCGCGGCGCGTTCGATGACTGCAACGCGTTTGCCGAAGTAGGCTGCCTGCGCGGCGGCCTTTTCGCCGGCAGGGCCGCACCCGATCACAATCAGGTCGAAATGGTCGATCGAGGTCACACAGTCCTCCGAGGAGATCTAGCCGCCGACGCCTGTTATCCGCTTACCGGAGGATTGTAGGAGAATTGAGGGAGCGACGCAGAAGTTTCTTGTCTTTGGGTAATAGAAGAGTCTCCGACGCAACGCTTCCTGGTGTCACGGATTGCGGCAACATCTCTAGGGCTGGTGGAGTCGACCGGATGGAGGAAAAAGCGGCGGCCGGTCGCCGCACTTCGCCAGGCTTTCTAGTGAACAGTGACCGGTCCCCCGTTCTTGTAAGTGTTGCATTTAAAAGAGTTAGTGCTTACATGAGCTCTTTCATTTTTAACTCTTACCAGACAACTCTTTCCATCCTTGGGAGACTACAGCTGCATGCCGGTTGACCCGGCGTGATGATTGCACGTTGTGACAGAGGATTACTTGCGTAGCCGGCGGTCGTGAGTATGTTCGGAATGGCCATTGGCGTCCAGCCAGGCCAGAAGACTGCGAATGCTGCCGTGCGCCAACGCAATGCTCGAATCAGCGGCACCGTAGTAGAGATTGATGGTGTCCCCATCGGATGCCACGGTATAGCCGCAAGGAAACACGACGTCCTGCACGTCGCCATGACGCTCATATTCCGCTTCCGGCGCGAACATCCAAGAATCCCCCCGGATCAGGCATTTTTCTGGTTGCGCAAGGTCGAACAGAGCCAGCCCCAACCGGTAGATGGAACTCGACGGTGTGCGTCGAACGCCGTGGTAAATCATCAACCAGCCGCGCGACGTTTCAATCGGCGGCGGTGACATTCCAATTTTGTTGGCATCCCACCAGGCGCCTCGGCGGGCTTCCAGCATGAGCTTGTGATTGCCCCAATGCCGCAGATCGGGCGAGTACGAAATCCAGATGTGAGCTCCGAGCGGCGTCATGGGCCGATGAATCAGAGCCCAAGAGCCGTTAATCCTTCTGGGTAAAAGGGCCGCATCTTTGTCGTCCGGCGACATTACGACACCGAGTCTCTCGAATGCCCGAAAATCTTTCGTGAGCGCTAGGGACACTCCAGGACCGCCACGCGAATAGGAAGTGTAAGCCACGGCATATTGCTGGAGTTCCGGCATATACGTGATGCGCGGATCTTCGACGCCCCATAACTCCTCGGGGAACCGCTGAACGTCTGGGATGAATGTCGGTTCGCGATCGATCTGCCACCCATCGACGCCGTTTGCCGAACGCGCCACGCACAAATGAGAGAGGCCACGGCGATCTTCCACGCGACAAAGGAGAAGAGTGGAGCCGTCGGGCAGCAACGTAGCGCCCGCATTAAAAACGCTGTTCATGGAATACGGCCAATCTTTTCCGGTAAGGATCGGATTGCTTGGATGCCGGTGAAATAGCGTCTCGTATTTATACATGACCGGACGGTCGAAACTTTTTTCAGCAAGAATGCTCATCGCGAGTTGCTCTCCGTAACGCCCGCTTCTTCCAGCTTGCGCATTTCCAGTAGTGCCATCAGAAAAGATAGCGTCGATTCCGCGCCCTGGTTTTCATTGGCGCGATCCGGATGCAAACCGTCTCGGCATCCACCGGTCGTCTCATCGTAGAGCGCGATCTGCAAGTCGTTATCTCCCAGGAACCAATTGAAGGCGGACCACGCCTCTTTCCTCCAGCGGCTTCTACCCGTAGCGCGGTAAGCTTCTAAGCAAGCCGACACCACGGCACAAGCTTCGACCGGTTGTTGATCGAAGCGCGCCCTTTCCGTTTTCCTCGAATAGAAGCCATGTGACCCGATAGGCACAAAATGACCTTTTATTTCGCAGCGTTGAATTGTCCCCAGCCAATCGAGCGCTTCAAGGCCGGCTGAAATCATCTCGTCGTTGCCGCCGCGCATTCCCGCGCGAATCAAAGCTTGTGGCAGGCGAGCATTGGAGTACGCCAGGCCACATTCAAACCACTTCCAGCTTGCCGAATGTACTGCGCGATAAGAATTTAGAAGGCGCTTCGCAAGTTCATCCGCCGCGCCAAGAGCAGCGCGATCCCCGGGGAAGGAATCGAGATATTCATGAAGTCCCAACAAGACGAAAGCGCACGAGCGCGGACTCTTAAACTCAACGGCGGCGGGAATCGCCAGTGCGAAGAGACGGCCCGCCGCTCCACGCAATCCAGCATTCTTGGATCGGCCGAGGACGGTTCCTAATCCCCATAGGGCGCGGCCATGACTGTCTTCCGAGCCTTCCGGTTCCTGCCACTGGCGTTCGTAGCTGAGGCAGTTTCTAAATCTCTTGGTTAGCGGATCGAATGCCAGCCACAAAAAGGCCAAATAACGAGCGGCGAGGTCCGACGAACCCGGTGGAATACTGGTTCCCAATTCTTCCATTAGAATCGCGACGATGAGCGCGCGCGCATTGTCGTCCGTCGAATATCCTTCCGGATAGTTTGGCACGGTGAATACGGCGTGCTCTACGATTCCCGTGTGGTCGGTCATCCGCCGCAGATGATCCAGCTTTACGGCCGGAAGACGGTCGAGAATTTTTTCCGTGTTTTGCGCCGAAAATGTGGCGCGTGGATTCCGCAAGCGCTCGTGGTAGACGCGTTCAAAGCTCCCCATGTACTGTTGGGCCACGCGATCCCAAACCATGTTCCTAGAATAGAGGTAAGCGCGTTTCCTCATGGCATGGCGCGCGGTGCCATTGTCTAACAGCTCGATCGTTTTCTCGGCTATCGCCTGTGGATCGTCGAAGGGAACAAGCACGCCGCGTTGGTCGTCCAATAGCTCGATGGCGTGCAAGTACGGCGTGGAAATGATCGCTTTTCCCGCGCTCAAGGCATAGGCAAGCGTTCCCGAAACGACTTGTCCTTTGTGCTTGTAAGGCGTGATGTAAATATCGGCTCCGCCGATCAGTTCCACTAGCTCCCGAGGGCTGACGAACCGGTTACGAAAGAGCACGCTGTCCTGGACCCCCAGTTCCCTCGCCAGGTTCTGCAAGTACAACCGGTATTTGTCGCCTTCTCGCCGGAGAATATGCGGGTGCGTCACGCCGGAAATCATGTAAACAACATTGCTGTGCCGCGAGAGAATCCTCGGCAACGCCTGGATTACGTTTTCGATGCCTTTGTTTGGGGAGAGCAGGCCGAACGTGAGCAACACATCTTTTCCTTCGGTTCCGAAGCTGTCCTTGTAGAAACTGGAATCGGTAAACGGCACATCGGGAATTCCGTGGGGAATGATATCGATTTTGTCCGGAGAAACGTGAAACACTTCTTCCAGGATATCGGCGGATTGCTGGCTCATGACGATGAGGCGATCCGATAAAGTCACAATTTCCGCCATCACCGTGCGTTGATCGATGTTGGGCTCGCGAAGGACCGTGTGCAACGTCGTAACCACGGGCATCTCGAGACTGCGTAAAAGCTCTAGGATGTGAGCGCCTGCCGGACCGCCGAAGATTCCATACTCATGCTGAAGACAAACCAAGTCTATGTTGCTGAAATTCAGGAAGTCCGCCGCTTGACGGTATGACGCCAGGTTATCTTCGGAAAGCTCGAATCGCACTCGTCGAGGGTAACGGTAGCCTTCTTGTGTATCGTTGACCGGCAACGCCAGAAGTTCCGTCGCGCCATATTCGGCGTGGATCGCATCGCATAGGTCTGTCGTGAATGTCGCGATGCCGCACTTCCGCGGAAGATAATTCCCGATGACGGCGACGCGACTTGGAAGCGCCGGTCGCGGTTGTGCGGTCGTTACTGCGGGTGTCGCCTCCTCAACGGTGAGGGAACTAAGATTGATACGGGCCACGGTTTCTACTGGGGACATAGTCTTTGGCAACGACATTCGCTTTGCTATCTCCTTGCCACGTCGACCAACTCCAGAAAGGCGAGAAGGCGATAGGCGGCTCTTTCACAATAGGACCGTCCTAGGAAGCAGCCGATTCCTTGGTTGCGCTTCACGACAGAACTGCTTCCCCCAAGACACGCATAGGGCCTTGAGCCGCGATTAGATTTCTCGTTTAGCCGTATCTCCAACCCACAGTCCACGAGCCAGAAACGATCGAACTGCGCCAAGAAGGCTGAATGGGTTAGTAACTGCCGCCGTAACCGGCACCAGCCGCAGCCATCTTTTCCTCTCCCTTAGCGTCGGCGATCAGGACTTCGGTTGTGAGCATCAGCGAGACGATGGACGCGGCGTTCTGGAGGGCCAGACGGGTGACCTTCGCTGGATCAATCACACCGGCCTTGACCAGGTCACCGAACTCACCAGTCTCTGCGTTGAAGCCGAAGTTCTCATCCTTCGCTTCGCGCACCCGTCCAACAACCAGCGCGCCTTCGTGCCCGGCATTTTGGGCGATCTGGCGCAAGGGTTCTTCGAGTGCTCGCTTTACGATGTTCACCCCGATGGATTCATCATCTTGGAGCTTGAGCTTCTCGAGGGCCGGCAAACAGCGCAGCAGGGCAGTACCACCGCCGGAGACGATGCCTTCCTCAACGGCTGCGCGGGTAGCGTGCATGGCGTCCTCAACGCGGGCCTTCTTTTCCTTCAGCTCCGTCTCAGTTGCCGCGCCGACCTTGATGATCGCGACGCCCCCAACCAGTTTGGCAAGCCGCTCCTGGAGCTTTTCCTTGTCGTAGTCCGAGGTGGTCTCTTCAACCTGCACACGGAGCTGTTTGATTCGGCCTTCGATCTCGCTGGCCTTGCCGGCGCCCGCCACGATCGTCGTGTTGTCCTTGTCGATCGTGACCTTCTTGGCGCGGCCTAGATCTTCGAGTTTCACATTTTCCAGTTTGATGCCGAGTTCCTCGGTGATGGCCTTGCCACCAGTGAGAACGGAAATATCCTCAAGCATGGCCTTGCGGCGGTCACCAAAGCCAGGAGCTTTCACCGCCGCGCACTGCAGCGTGCCGCGAAGTTTATTCACTACCAGGGTCGCCAGGGCTTCGCCATCGACGTCCTCAGCAATAATAAGGAGAGGCTTGCCCATCTTGGCGCTCTGTTCGAGCAGAGGCAGCACGTCCTTCATCGAACTGATCTTTTTTTCGTGGATCAGTATGTGCACGTCCTCGAGGACGCATTCCATGCGCTCCGGGTCGGTCACAAAGTAGGGCGAAAGGTAGCCGCGGTCAAACTGCATGCCTTCGACGACTTCGAGGGTGGTCTCCATGGTCTTGGATTCTTCGACGGTGATGACGCCATCCTTGCCGACTTTCTTCATGGCTTCGGCGATGATGCTGCCCACCTGCTTGTCGGTGTTGGCGCTGATGGTGCCAACCTGCGCGATCATGTCGCCTTTCACCTCGCGCGAGAGCCTCTTGATCTCTGCCACGGCAACTTCGACCGCTTTATCGATGCCGCGTTTGAGGGCCATCGGGCTGGCGCCTGCGGCAACCGTTCGTACGCCCTCACGGAAGATTGCTTGTGCTAGCACGGTCGCAGTGGTGGTGCCATCGCCAGCCACATCCGAAGTCTTGGACGCAACCTCTCGCACCATCTGTGCACCCATGTTCTCGAGGGGGTCCTGCAGCTCGATTTCCTTTGCCACCGTCACTCCGTCTTTGGTGATGATGGGTGCACCGAACTTCTTCTCGATCACCGCATTGCGTCCCTTCGGGCCGAGCGTGATCTTTACAGCGTCAGCTAGAATATTGACGCCGCGCAAAATCGCCTGCCGTGAATTCTCACCAGTTACAATTTGTTTTGCCATTAGGACTCACCCTCCTGGGTGATGGAGCACTTCTCCGCCGTCCGAAGTCTTCGGCTCGGGTAAAACCTACTTCTTGCCGGATGCCGCTTTGGTGATTCCGCTGACTTTCACCAGGATTTCTTCCTCACGGAGGATCAGGTATTCCTGGTCGTCGATGTTGATGTCGTTGCCCGTGTATTTGCCGAACAAGATCCGGTCACCCACCTTCACATCGAGTGGGATGCGATGGCCTTTTTCAATCTTGCCGGCTCCGATGGCCATTACTTCGCCCTCATGAGGTTTTTCTTTCGCCGTATCGGGGATAATGATCCCGCCTTTCGCGGTTTCCTTCTCTTCTAACCTGCGTACAAGGACGCGGTCATGCAGGGGAGTGATATTCACAGTCATTTCTTGACCTCCATTCAATCCATTCCAAAACTCGAACAAGCAACTTTTTGACGCTCTAGGCCAACACTACGGGCGAAAAATCTTCCGATTTTTCTGCCGGGCTACTTCCAAATCATCCGTTTGTTTTTTCTGGCGTTCGGCTTCCCGAAGCGGACCCTCTTGCTCCTCTAATTTCACTGCCTCCGCAATGGCCAGCCCAGCCTCGGCATTGACTCGCTTGGAGTAAATGATGAGCCCAAGATGGTCGGTGAAGGAAGAACGGACAAGATTGAAGGAATATTGTGCATCCTCCCAAGACGCGACCGGCGTTTGCTTCACGTCAGACCGGTCGTTCGGCAGGAAGTCGATCGCTAAAGCAACATATGCCGCCGGGCCGTATTTCGCCGAAATGGACTTCACCATGTCTTCCTCAGTGAGCCCTTCGGTGGCGGTTTGATCGTAAGTCACGGACATCTTGTAGAGCTCGCCGTTATAGAAAGAGAAGAGAATCTGTTCAACGGCATCCGATTGGTACGAAATCCCGGGGAGGCTTGGCGGCCACCAATTTACTTCTTGAAGCAGCGCTGGACGGCCATGAATCAACTTCACATCGGTCATCTTTTGGTCGGTACGCTCCAGCACTTTGGTCAAGCTCATCCCGAGGGTAAAGTGCCGATACTTGGAAAGATCCTGCCCACGAAGCAAGGGCGCCCAAAGAAGCAAGACAACAAAACAAAGAACCGAACTGCGCATCGTTTTCATTTTCGTATCTCCTACGAATTCCTAAGAACTTGAAATCAGAGCAACATGCTGCCTTGTGGCCACTTCTCCGTTCGCAGCAGCAGGCATTCTCAAGACAAAATCCTTTGCAGGGACCAAGCCAATACCTTGCTGGATATGTCGAGAATGAGCGGTAACGCTCATAAAAGGAATGCCGAGGAACCGTTTCGAAACGGCTTTGGTAATCTCTAGCGAGTTAAACTTCTGCCCCTCCTGCTTCGCCAGAACACGCTTTACTGCTCGGCGCAGGGTCCCTAGCTGGTCGCCACCCAAGACGGTGGCTCGCATTTCACCGGCCAGGTAGAAAAAGCTCCAATGCGCACCCTCGATGCTTTGGGCCAGCGTAGAGCGATCAAGATTCTTAGCGACTCTCCAGCCAGGCAAGAAGAATTCACTTGCAATCGACAAGCCCGCCGGCAAAGGTGTCGCTTCCCTAATCAAAATGGTCTTTGTTCCATGAGTGTCTGGCATTTGAGTTTTCCAATTTGCTGCGTGACAATTTAGAGTTGCGCGGACAGCCTTCTGCCGTTGACGAAACCCGCGAGGAGCGTCAGGAAGATTGCCCCAATCATGGCGACCACGGTCGTACTGATGGCTTCCCAGCGTCCGCCCAGGCCTGCCGATTGCATCAGAAGGCCGCCCGCCACTGCTCCGCCGATGCCCATTACCGTGTCCATGACCGTACCGTATCCATCACCTTTAAGAATCTTTCCTCCTAACCAGCCAGCAACCAACCCAACGACGATCCACGACAAGAGATACATACAATTCTCCTTTTGCTGATTTCGGGACTTACCTTCATTCGCGGCCCGTCCCCTGGTTTCTATAAGCATTGCAAATCTCGCGCATTCTTGCGTTTCCCTGCCGCCGGACAACGCAAGGGGCGGACCTAACCCGCCCCTTGCAATCGAGAGGAGCTGCTGGCTTCAGACCGCTACGGTAGCGGCGATCCTGTGGAACGTCGAGTTGGCGACGTCATAGGTTTCAACCTGAAGGGCTCCCTCCACTACGGTGGCGAGGAATTTTGTCACTGCTGGATAGGTTGCGCGGTTGTAAGCCTCGGCATTCTCCGCTTTGTCCCACAGGCTGATTCCGAAGGCTTCCGTCCCGCTCTGTCCAACGAACGTGATTTCGTCCTGGAATCCCTTCTGTTTTCGAAGCAGGGGGAGGATGTCCTTCTCCAGCCTCTGGGTAAACTCCGCAACGCTATTGGGCTTCAGATGCATATAAACTCTTCGTGCAAACATGGCGCTCTCCTTGGTTCTCGATGCCAAAGGGGCGATTCAGATAACCACTGTTGGTTCACATACTCTGAAGACTCCCTCAGTCTGTTAACCATACTGGGTTAATTAACTTGACTTGTCAAGTAGAATTTGAGATTATTTTGGTGGGTTAATTTTGTGAGTTAAGTCGCTGGGAGGGCCTTCTGGACGTTTGCTTGGTGATTAAACGGCGATTGGATGAATTGGGGCTGGAGCAAAAGGATCTAGCGACGGCCGCCGAGGTTACGGAGTCCTATATTTCACAGCTGTTGGCTCGCAAGAAACTTCCCCCGGCGCCTGACCGAACAGATATTTATGGGAAAATGGCGAAGTTCTTGAAGCTCCCGGGCGATAGGCTTTCAAAGCTCGCTGAACTCCAACGCCGGGAAGAATTGAAGCGGGACTTGGTGGGTCCGCCCGCGCCCATGTTTCGGGAAATTCGAGAATTGATTGTCCGTAAATGCGTACCCGACAAAGAAAAACAGGTGCGTGCGATTTTTGAGAAGCAGCCCTTCGGCGAACTCGAACGCCTCGTCACACAAAAGCTTCTGGATGTGATCAAGAATGTCGTCAAAGAAGAATTGAGAAGCGAAAATTGGGTTCACTTGGTTGCTCGACTCGCCGGCCGAAGCTATGAACAGATGCGGGTTACTCTCCTGGAGTTCCTGGATACGGATGTATTCAGCTTGTCGCCTGAAAACTGTGTTTCCTTCCTGGATCCGCTGATTGAGTCTTGGGATGTCGATCTAACGACCTTCGCGATGGAAATTGTGCTAAATCGGAGAATCGCTTCGGGGGATCCGAGGAAATTTGCGTTTGTGGAAACGGCGCCTGACCAACCGGACGTTGAGACAGGGTTCAAAGAATTCCTTAAGGATCGTTCTTTGAGCGGGAGTGCCAGCTCAGAAGAAATAGAGCTTCTAAAAAAGCTGAGGTTTAATGGAAAGCGCCCCACAGCGCTCTATTATTACAGGGAATTGCAAAGCCTCAGAGACCCACTGCATTTTCGAGCGGAAGATCGACCGTCGGTGCAGAATTCGGGACGAAAATGAGTGTTAAAGACGCGTAAAGTTGCAGCTTGCGGATTGCTTAGCGGCGGCATGGTCAAACGTACTGCGCGATCACGACCATACGCCAGTCCGGTTCGGCCCGAAGGGTTCCTATCAGTTGTTGTACTTCGTGTTTTATTTCTGGCTCGGCGTGACTCGCGCTGTCTGCGATCGCTTGACTTCATCAAGCAACACAAGATCGCATTCGCCCGCAAATCCAAACCCTACTTTTTCATCTTCCGTCTTCTGTTCTTATAGAGCGTCTCAAGCAGGTATTTGACCGACGCGCATTCCTGGATTACGGCTTCCAGCTTCGGGATCGTGGCGTGCAACTCATTTTCCTCCACCACCCCGTCCGCTAGAGTGGTGGCAATGCTCTCCAGTGCCGAACCTACATCTTTCATGAGGTGGGAGATAACTAAAAACTCTTTCTCCGATGTCACTTGCGGATCTGGAATCTTGAAAGCCACTCGTCCCGCCTGCGATTCGAGGAAATCTAAAGCTTCGAAATTCTTCAAGACAACGCATATCTTCGGCAGCAGTTCTGCTGGGATGGGGCGATCCCCTCTGAGCCAATACATCAAGGAGCGATAGTTCGTCCCAAGCTGCTGCGCCAACAGCCGAGTGTCGTACTCGGCCCTTGCCTCCACAATCTGGCTCAGTACGTTGGGTAGCGTCTTTGCAGCCACAGTCTGTTCCTTTATTGTGAGTCTGTCCGTTCAAATAAGGCATCATTTTGAACGGTGAAAGTGTGCATTGTAACTGAATTGCATGCTTTCCCTATAGGCGGTTTAAAATAGCGTCGTCAAGACAAGGGAGACGGCCAGTTTTATTAAATGCTATAAGGTGGCAATTTCCTTATTGAAAAAACATGCTGGCACAGTCTACGATGGCCGCGTATCTCGCATAGAACACAAAGGTTTCCTTATCTATAGGATACAATGCACGCGGACAGTAGACTGATTTGGAAACGTAAGTCCGGTCGTGCTGGGCCTCGGAGTCGTGAAGTGGTGTGCTCCTCGGCCCCGCGAGCAGGACAAAAGAAGTAAGGACGTGACCCATGCCCTTCATGGACCTGATCAAGAAGGCCATTTTTGAAGAGGAACCGCTGGCCCAGCAGCCTGCCAAGCCAGCTACCAGTTCAGGAACGGCGCGGCCCCTCGAGCCGGCAGCTCCTTCCTATGCCCCCATGGGTACGCGCGACAACCAGTTCTACACTCGGCTGGCCAAGCAGACGGACCTCTCTGCGGTTCCGGAACTGGCCAAGATCGAAGCTTTTGCTGCGCCACTGGCCTCCGTAATCACGGATAAAGCATTGAGGTACAAGGCGGCCCTGGCCACAGCCCAATCGCAGGGTGGCCTGACGAAAGACGCGATCTTGAAAGGCTTTGACGCTTTACTGAATGTTCTGAATTCCTCGGCGAGCACGTTCAACAAGCAAACCGACGAAGTGTCACGAACGGAAGTCGATGCCAAGATTGCCCAGATCA
>Ga0307475_10000268_pt1 | contig 31919 bp, 17 predicted proteins | sample atmos_gasesECM1C_FD_203317 | JGI IMG/M metagenome (GOLD analysis project Ga0307475, IMG submission 203317) | Hardwood forest soil microbial communities from Morgan-Monroe State Forest, Indiana, United States - atmos_gasesECM1C_515 | ecosystem: Environmental > Terrestrial > Soil > Temperate... | reverse complement strand
CAAAAAATCGCTCAATTTAGGTTGGAACATAACGGCTAGTACCGGCTGCCGCGGCACAGGACGAACGTTTTCTCTCTCTCGACAAGTGGGGAGGCTTGAGATTTGTTAGAGCGCTGCTGTACTCATCGGGGTTTTTAGCGCGCGAGGGGCATGCGAACTACATTCGTGAGTTCTTCTGAGGGAACAGCCACGCCATCGCGGAAAGCCACTGCCCTGCCAGAATTGGCGGGCACGCGCTCGCCAGGAACGATAATGCCCACCAGGTTAAGTGGATCAGCGGCCGAGACGGTGATGAATTCGGCGGCTGCTTTCTGACTGCGCGCGGCACGCAGAGATTCCACGGCCACCGGCAAAGCGAATTGCTCTCCCAGGAAATTGCTGACGAAGCGGCCCCCCCGAACTTCGCCGCGATCTTCCAGCCGGCGCAGCGTGATGAGCAACTCGCGCCATTTGGGAAGAATCGTTTCGCGCGTCAGAAGCTCGCGAAAGACGATGCCGTAGCGGCGCAACAGCATCCAGCAAATGGCTTCGAGCGCACGGGTGCGGTCGTGGATCTCGCCGGAATAGAGCAGCGACCAGCGGCCCGTGCTGTGCCGAGGACGTGAACTGCGTGCGCTGCCCTGGCCGGCGCGGCGCTTGGGATCGATGAGCGCGCGCAGGTTGTCGAAACCGTCGGCAGTTAGGAGGCCCGCGGCGACCAGTTCCCAAAGCGCGGTTTCCACCTCGGACTTCAGCTTGCCGGTGTCGCGCACGATGTCGGCGAAGAAGGAAGCACCGCGCTGGCGCAGGTATAGGTGGACCGCCACGGCGTCGGGGCTGAGGCCAGCCGTGCTCGCTTCGCTTCCTTCGCGCCGCGGAATCATCCAGTCCGTGTCTTCTCGCACAAAGAAGGTAATCGGCGCAACACTGGTCGGGATGACGCGGCGCCTTCCCTCCGCCAGTGCTTCGAGCGTGGCCGGATGTGGCGAGAGGCGGCCCCACCCGACTGCGCCCGTCAAACAAAGCTGGTCCAGCATCTTGGGATCGTAGTCGGCGATACGGCCCTTGAGAATCTGGCGCTCCCAGGAATTTGCCGGCGCTTCGAATCCCTGCACCTGGCGAATCGCTTCCAGCGTGCCGCGCTCACCGAGGAGTTGCGTGCCGGGAGCAACATGTTGCCAGCGAAGCTGCCAATTCATGAATTGCGCCGGAGTCACGGACTGGATTTCCTTGCGCAGTTGCCCGAGCGTGAGGCGATGAATGCGCGCGAGCAGGCGGCGTTCGCACCACTCGGTTTGCTCGGAATGAGGATCGCTGAACTTGCCGCGCAGCACGACGCCGCTGGATTCCAGACGCAGCAAGGCTTTGTCTATGTCGGAGGCGGGGAGAGAGAGCAGGCTCGCCAATTGAGCAGCAGCGACGGGACCGGCGTGGGACATCCAGCCGGTCACGAGTGATAGCAGCGAATCTTCTCCCGAGACCGTTCGTGATTCCAGCTTCGGTGGAGAGACTTCGAAGCGTGCCGCCGGGAAAATTTGCGTGAATGCCGGAACCCGTTCCGCGGCAATCCAGTAGGTTGCGCTCCCCATGGTCGCCCGCCCGGCGCGGCGATCGGCGACAAGTTGATCGAAGAACGGCCTCCACGCATTCAGTGACTCTTGGAGCTTGGCCAGCAGGCGATTGTTTCGGAGAAGTTCCTGATTCGTAGTGGCTGGCAAGGCCGTCAGGGTCAGCAGCGCGTCGTGCAATTCCTCCGCATCGCGCACATCGGGCCAAGCTTCGTCGCACACTTCGGCAATGGCTTCCGGATTGAGCCGGCCGATTTCTCCGAGCACCGCTTCGGGCAAGACCCGGCGCATCTCGACGGCGCGGGCGCGGCGCTCTTCGAGCGGCGCATCATCGAGGTAGGCGTAAGGATTGGCGTTCAAAATCTCGTGCGAAAACTGCGAAGGCACGGGGGTATCGACCGCGAGGCAGGTGGTGCGGCCGTCAACGATGTCGCGAATCACGCGTTCGAGGCCATCGACGTCGAGGGCCTCGGTGAGTACGTCCTTCATCACCTCGCGGATAAGCGGATGACGGGAAATGGCGATATCGCCTTCGGGAAGGTTTTCCTGGCAAGCCAGCGCTTCCGGAAAGACCGCAGACAACAAATCATCGGCACGCATGCGCTGGATCGGCGGCGGAACCTTCTTTCCGTTCCGAAAACGGAGCAAAGCCAAAGCGCGGCCCGCATCCCAACGCCAGCGTGCTGTGAAGAGCGGAGAAACAAGCACAGCTTGCTCCAGGACGGCGCGCAGGGAATTGGGGTGAAGAAAATGAAAGACGTCGGCAAGCGGAAAGCTGTGTTGCTCGCTGAGCGAGATGTTCAGGCCGTTGTCGGTGGCCGCGGCTTGCAGTTCGAAATTGAAGGAGCGGCAAAAACGCTTGCGCAGCGCCAAGCCCCAGGCCTTGTTGATGCGCGCACCGAAAGGCGCGTGGATGATGAGTTGCATGCCCCCGCTTTCGTCGAAGAAGCGCTCGGCGACGACGGTCGCTTGCGCGGGAACCGCGCCAAGTACTGCTCGCCCGCCGATGATGTATTCCACGGCTTGCTCGGCGCCCGCTTGATCGAGGCCGCATTCGAATTTGAGCCAGTTCACGGCGGCGGCAACACCGTCGGTGTTGGGTGTGCCGGAATGGGAAGAGGCGCCAGGAACAAACGCGCCGATTTTCTCCCGCAACTCGGAGACGTGCCGGGAGAGTTCGTCCGTGCGCGACGGCGCTTCGCCGCGCCAGAATGGCACGTTCGGTGCCGCTCCCGCGGCGTCCTCCACGAGAACTTTTCCGGCCTGTACGCGGCGTATGCGCCAGGAAGTGTTTCCCAGCAGCATGACGTCTCCGGCAAGGCTCTCGACGGCGAAGTCTTCGTCCACGGTGCCAACGATCGTGCCTTCCGGATGCACTACGACGGTATACAGCGAGTTTTCCGGGATGGCCCCGCCGCTGGTGATGGCCGCAAGACGGCTGCCCCGGCGCGCACGGACCACGCCATTCACCCGGTCGCGATGCAGATACGCAGCATAACGGCCGCGAGCGCTTGCAATTCCTTCCGAAAGCATTTCGACAATCTCGTCAAAATCGGCGCGTAAAAGATTGCGGTAGGGATACGCCCGCCGCACGGATTGGAACAGTTCCTCTTCCTTCCAATCTTCCGCGGCACACATGGCCACGATTTGTTGCGCCAGAATATCCATGGGTGCTTCCGGGATGGCGATGCGGTCAAGATCGCCCTGACCAATGGCGCGCACGAGCGCGGCGCATTCGAGCAAGTCGTCACGCGTCGTGACGAAGAACCGGCCTTTGGGAATCGCTCCGCGCCAGTGGCCAGCGCGGCCGATGCGCTGCAGGGCCGCAGCGATGGAGCGTGGCGAACCAATCTGGCAGACCAGATCCACGCTGCCGATATCGATTCCCAGTTCGAGAGAAGCCGTGGCGACGAGCGCGCGGATCTCTCCCGCTTTCAGTTTTCTTTCCGCAGCCAACCGCAGCTTGCGCGACAGACTGCCGTGATGTGCGGCGACGGCATCTTTCCCCAGGCGTTCCCCAAGATGGTGCGCCATGCGCTCCGACATACGGCGCGTATTGACAAAAATCAACGTGGAGCGATGCTCGGTGGCCAGCCGAGCGAGGCGATCGTAGATTTCGTCCCACATTTCGTTGGAGGCCACGGGGCCAAGCTCGCTGCCGGGGACTTCCACGGCCAAATCGAGTTCACGCCGATGGCCGATTTGCACGATGTGCGGCGCCGGTTGCTCCGCGCCGGTGAGAAAATCGGCCACGAGTTCGATGGGTTTCTGCGTCGCGGAGAGACCGATGCGCGGCAGCCGCTTGCCCGTCAGATGGTCGAGGCGTTCGAGCGACAGCGCCAGGTGCGCGCCGCGCTTGTCGTCTGCGACCGCGTGGATTTCGTCCACGATGACCGATTCGACGGTCCTCAGGACTTCGCGGCTTCTTGCAGCAGTCAACAAAATGTACAGGGATTCCGGCGTAGTGACCAGAATGTGCGGCGGATGCCTCAGCATGGCGCGGCGTTCGTGCGCGAGCGTGTCTCCGGTGCGCACGGCCGTGCGAATTTCCGGCATCAGCATACCGCGCTGGCCGGCGAGTGCGAGGATTTCGCCGAGTGGAACTTCCAGGTTTTTCTGAATGTCGTTGCTCAGCGCCTTGAGCGGCGACACGTAGAGAACTTCGGTGCGGTCAAGCAGTCCTCCGATAAGCGCTTTGCGCACCAGGCGATCAATACAGATCAGAAAGGCTGCCAGCGTCTTGCCCGAACCGGTCGGTGCAGAAATCAGCGCGGTTTTGCCGGCGAGGATATGCGGCCAACCTTGGAGTTGCGGCTCAGTGGGCGTGCCAAAACGGCCGACAAACCAGTCGCGGACAAGCGGATGCGCCCATTCCAAGTCAGCGGAGTTCGGTTGGGCTATGGTCGTCATCGACGCTAGTATCGAATTATACCGTGAACGGTTGATGTCAGCAGCGGGCGGAGGTAGCGACCTCTCTCGCGACGGGTTTATCACGCGTTTCCACGCGCGTTCGGCTCCCGGAAACGCGCCGAACAGCGGTTCTGGACCGGAACGACGAAGAGCGGCTGTACCGGGCCAGGCGATTGATTATTTTCCTTGCTTCTGCCGTATCATGCTCTCATGCGGCTACTCCTGGTGGAAGATGATGCACGGATCGCGCGGTTTGTGGCTAAAGGGCTGCGCGAACAGACCTATGCCGTGGATGTCTCCGCTACGGGCGAAGATGCGCTGTATCAGGCCGCGGTGAACACCTACGACCTGGTGATCCTCGACGTGATGATTCCCGCCCCGGACGGTTTTGCGGTGTGCCGCGAGCTCCGCAAATCCGGGCAACGCATGCCCATCTTGATGCTGACTGCTCGCGATGCCGTGGAGGACCGCATCGCTGGCCTGGATCATGGGGCGGATGACTATTTAACGAAGCCATTTGAGTTTCGCGAACTGCTGGCGCGCCTGCGGGCGTTGCTGCGGCGCTCGGGTGAACTACGGCCAGAGAAAATCACCATCGCCGATCTTGTGCTCGATACCGCAGCACAAATCGCCAAGCGCGCCGGCCGCAATGTGACGCTGACGGCAAAGGAATATGCGCTGCTCGAGTATCTCGCGCGCAACGCCGGCCGCGTGGTGCGCCGCGCGGAAATCGCCGAGCATGTGTGGGACGAAACGTTTGATCCGTTTTCGAATTTAATCGAAGTGTACATCAACCGCGTGCGGCGCAAGATTGACGCGGATTCGGCGAAGCCGCTGCTGCACACGCGGCGCGGCGTAGGCTACGTTCTTGGCACGGAAGCCGACCTGCCGGACGCCGATTCGAACGAAGAGAGCGCCTCTTCGCGGTCGCGGATGAGAACACCTTCTTCTATCCGCAAGAACCATGCTTGATTCCATTCGCACGCGTCTGACGCTTTGGTACACGGGCGTGCTAGCGCTCGTTCTCGTGGTACTGTTCGTCATCACTTATCTGGTTTTTCTGCGAAGTGTCCAGGGCCGAATGGACACCGACCTCAGTGAACTTTCCAAAGCGTTCCTGGCCACCGTCCGGGCGGAACTGGAAGATCAAACGGCACCGGACCCCTTCACGGTTGCGGTGGAAGCGGCCATTGCGGAGCATCATTTCCGTGATCATGTCTATGCCATTCTGGACGCCAACGGCAGGCTGATCGCGAGATCCACCGAAGATGTTCCGGCAAGCTCCAGGAAGCGCGCCGATTCTGCGACTCTTCTCGAGTCGGCCTCCTTCGAGCAATTTGTCAACAGCGCCGCGGCTGCGGAACAGTTCTTCGGAATGGTTAAAGGAGGAAGAAGTGGCTATCGCGCGTTCGCCCGGCGGTTCACCGCACAGGGAAACTCATACACGCTCGTCATCCTGCGCTCTTTGCACCCCCGGTCGGAGATGCTCGAAGAAGTGACCGAGACGTTCGCTTGGGTGATTCCGATTGCGATTTTACTTGCGAGCGGCGGTGGCTACTTCCTGGCGCGCAAAAGCCTCGCGCCGGTCGTGGCTATGAGCAGCCAGGCGGGCCGCATCGGCGCCGCAAATCTGCACGAGCGGCTGGCGGTGCAAAACGAAAAGGACGAGCTGGGGCACCTGGCGCGGTCTTTTAACGGTTTACTGGACAGGCTGGCTGAATCGTTCGACCGCCAGCGCCGCTTCATGGCCGATGCCTCGCATGAACTGCGCACGCCGGTGGCGATTCTGCGCGGGGAATCGGAAGTCGCGCTGTCGCAGCAGGCCCGGTCGGCCGAGGAATACCGCGAATCTCTCGGTGTGCTGCACCATGAGGCGGAGCGGCTCACGCGCATCGTGGAAGATCTTTTCACTCTGACTCGCGCCGACGCCGGGCAATATCCGCTCCAGCCGCGCGATTTGTACTTGGATGAACTAATCGCGGAATGCGTGCATTCGGCGCGTACCCTCGCGCAAGCCAAGAAGATTTCGCTTACCTTCGATGGAGCGCCGGAGTCCCCGATTCATGCCGATGAATCTCTGCTGCGCCGCATGCTCCTGAATCTCTTGGACAACGCCATCAAATACACGCCGTCCTTTGGACGAATCACCGTGGCTTGCCGACGCAGCGGTCAGGAATACGCAGTCAGCATCGCGGACACGGGGATCGGCATACCCGCCGAGCTTGGGCCACGCATTTTCGAGCGTTTTTTTCGCGCCGACAAGGCGCGCTCGCGTTCCGAAAGCGACGGGGGCGGCGCCGGGCTGGGTTTGGCCATTTCGCGCTGGATAGCGGAGGCGCATCAAGGCCGGCTGGAACTCACGTGTTCCGATTCCACGGGAAGCACCTTCACCGCCTATCTCCCCCTCGATTCCGGGTGTTCTCCATCTAGTGGTTAATCCTGCGTTTATCCTGGAATTGTTAGCCTGAATCCTCCCGCCCTGCGTCAGGACGATCCGGCATAGGAGTCGTGATTCATGAGATCACTTGGAATCTTTGCGGTGTCGTGGCCGATAGCCGCTGTGCTGTGCCTAGGCGGTCCGGAAATCTCTGCCGCGCAAGGTACCACGAATCCGGCAGCCACTATGCCTACGGCCGCCGGCAATCCGGGTCAGTCTTCTTCGCCCGGAGCGCCGCCGCTGAAGCTGACTCTGCAGGATGCGCTTGAGCGCGCGCGGAAAAACAGCGTGCCATTTCAAGCGGCGCTCACCGATTCTGCGCTCGCCCGGCAAGATCGATTTCAGGCGGGCGCCGCGCTGCTTCCCAGTGTCACCTACATCAATCAAGCGTGGTACACCCAAGCCAGGGAGAACGGTGTCGTTTTTATTGCCAACAACGCGGTGCACGAATACGTCAGCCAGGGAAACATACATGAGTCGCTGGACCTTGCGAGCGTGTCGAGCTTTCGTCGCGCCTCCGCGCTTGCGGCCGTCGCCAAGGCGCGAGCGGAAATCGCCGCGCGCGGCCTCGTGGTAACCGTAGTCCAGGATTATTACGCTGTTACGGCGGCTCAGCAAAAACTGCTTTCCGCGCAAAAAACAGCGGACGAAGGCGATCGCTTCTTCAAGCTAACGCAAGACCTGGAGCATGGCGGCGAAGTGGCGCATTCCGACGTGATCAAGGCCGAATTGCAGGCGCAGGACCGCCGCCGCGCCTTGCAAGAAGCGCGATTGGCGCTGCTCAATACGCGGCTGGATCTGGCCGTGCTGATTTTTCCAGATTTCAACGAAAACTTTGAATTGACCGACGATCTGCACGCGCCGGCGCCGTTGCCGACGCTCGGCGAGGTGCAGCAGCAAGCCGCGCAGAATAATCCTGACGTTCGGGCGGCGCTTGAAACTGTCCGGGCCGCGGGATTTGACGTGACCGGCGCGCGCGCGGGTTATTTGCCCTCTCTGAGTTTTGACTACTGGTATGGCATCGATGCGCCGCAGTTTGCCGTGAATGGGACGAACGGGGTTTCCAATTTAGGCGCGTCCATCCTCGGCACGCTGAATATCCCCATCTGGAACTGGGGAGCGACGCAAAGCCGCGTCAAGCAAGCGGAACTGCGGCGTGCGCAGGCTCAGCGGGAGGTTTCTCTTGCGCAGCGCAGGCTGCTGGCGGAAATCAAGTCGCTTTACTCGGAAGCGGAAACCGCGATGAACGAACTTGGCGGCCTAGGCCGCTCCGCGGAGCTGGCGGAAGAGAGCCTGCGGCTGACCACGCTTCGCTACAAGGGCGGGGAAGCCACCGTGCTCGAAGTGGTGGATGCGCAGACCACCTATGCGCAGTCAAACTTCGCTTATCAGGACGGTGCGGTGCGTTACCGCGCGGCTTTGGCGAATTTGCAAACTTTAACGGGAGTGCTGACAGCTCCATGAAACACACCATACATCCTGACGTCGTTCGGCCCAGGCGACGGGCCTGGCTTCCCCTAACCATTGCTCCGCTGCTGGTCTCCGCCGGCTGTAGCAAACAGGAGGCGGACAAAGAGCCGGTGGTCAGCGTGCAGACCGCTCCGGCCCAGCGCGCAACCATTTCGCAGACCGTTTCGGCCGAAGCGGTGATCTACCCGCTCGAGCAAGCCACGATTTCGCCAAAAATTACTGCGCCAATTACCGAATTCAAGGTGCAGCGCGGGAGCCGCGTGAAAAAAGGGCAACTGTTGGTCACCCTGGAAAACAAGGACCTCGCGGGCCAGGCTGAAGCGAGCAAAGGCACCTTCGAGCAGGCTGATGCCAGCTACACGACGTCAGTGGATGCAACCATTCCGCAACAGGCGCAAAAAGCGCAGCTCGATGCAGACGCCGCAAAAGCAGCGTATGAGGCCCAGCTTCGGGTATACAACAGCCGTAAGGAACTGTTCGACCAGGGCGCGCTTCCCCAACGCGACCTGGATTCCGCCGCAGTTGCCCTAGCGCAGGCGCGCGGCGCAAATGAAGTGGCCCAAAAGCAGCTGGCGGACTTGCAGCGGCTGGGGAAGGAACAAGCAATAAAGTCGGCCCACGGCTCGCGCTTGTCAGCGGAAGGCACCATGCTTAGTGCCGAAGCGCAGCTCGGTTACTCCATGATTCGAAGCCCCATTGATGGGGTCGTTACCGATCGGCCTCTCTACGCCGGCGATCTTGCGACTGCGAATCAGGCCATCCTTACGGTGATGAATCTGAGCCGGTTAATCGCCAAATCACACATCCCGCAAACCCAGGCCGCAACGCTTAAAGTGGGGGACGCTGCGCAATTAAAGGTGCCGGGACTCGATGAACCTGTGAACGGCAAAGTGACTCTCGTGAGTCCCGCTCTGGATCCTGGAAGCACCACGATTGAAGTCTGGGTCGAAGCCTCCAAGCCGAATCCTGCCTTGAAGCCCGGCATGACCGTCGAGCTTGCAATGACTTCGAAGACCGTGAAAGACGCCATCGTCGTGCCGGCCAACGCCGTCTTCAAGAATCCAGAAGGCCAGGCCGACTACGTGGTGATCGCCGGCGCGGACCAGAAGGCGCATTGGCAGACGGTCGAACTCGGTGTGCGAAATGCGGACAACGTGCAGGTCGTCACAGGCTTAAATGCCGGGGCTCCGGTTATCACTTCCGGCGGATACGCGCTGCCGGACAACACCAAAATCAAAATCCAAGCACCCGAAGAGCAAGCCAAAGGGGACGAGAAAGCAGACAAAGCCGGCGATTCCTCAAAATCTGGCGCCAAAGAGAAAGACGACAAGGACTAGAACCGCATGGAAACTCGGCCCGAATTCTCCAATGCCATCTCGGCGACAGCCAAGGCAGGCCTGCCCTGGTTTCACCGCCTGTCTAATCCTATTTTATTTTTAATCGTCAGTTTGGCGCTGGTTGGCGGTTATTTGGCATTCACGATTCCCGTCTCCGTTTTCCCCAGTACCGATTTTCCCCGCATCCTCATCGGCGTGGATAACGGCGTAATGCCGATCGACCAAATGCTCGTGACCATCACGCGGCCTTTGGAGGAGGCGGTCAACAGCGTTCCCGGACTTCAAAAAGTCACATCGATCACCAGTCGCGGCTCCGCCGAAGTCGACCTGTTTTTTGAGTGGAACAGCGACATGATCCTGACATTGCAGCGCGTCGACGCCGTCGTCGCTCGCCTGCAGGCGGAGCTTCCTCCGACGGCCAAAGTAGAAACACACCGTATGACGTTCGCTGTTTTTCCCATCATCGGTTACAGCCTGACTTCAGACACCGTGCCCCCGAACAAGTTGTGGGAAATAGCGACGTACGACCTGAAGCCGCGCATCAACCGGCTCGACGGTGTCGCTACCGTCATCATCCAGGGCGGGCGGGTACCCGAGTTTCAAGTGACTCCTGATCCCGCCCGGCTTCTCACCGCCGGCATCACCGTCCCCGATATTCTCGACGCGATTCGCCGCACCAACCTGGTGGACTCGCCGGGTTTGATCGAGCACGACCACCAACTCGTGCTGGGGCTGATCAGTGGACAAGTGCGAACTCCGGAGCAGATCGCCCAAATTGTCGTCAAGAACTCACCTGCGGGCGTGCCGATTCGGCTGGGCGACATTTCCTCGATCGCTCCGTCGGTAGCGCCTACTTACACGATGGTCACGGCCGACGGGAAACCCGCCGTGCTGCTCAATGTGAACCGCCAGCCCGAAAGCAATACTCTGGCGGTCGCCAACGAAGTGCACGCGCTGATCCAAGAGCTTGCTCCCACTCTTCCTTCTGGCGTGCATCTTGAACCGTTCTACGACCAGTCAACCATCGTCCACGATTCCATCTCGAGCGTTCGGGACGCTGTGCTCCTGGGAATCGTGCTTTCTTCGATCATTCTGGTGCTGTTCCTGCGTGACTGGGGAACTTCGTTCGTGGCCGGCCTGGTGATTCCCGTTACGCTGCTGATCACTTTCATTGTTTTGAAAGCGACGAATCAAAGCTTCAACCTGATGACCCTGGGCGGTCTCGCCGCCGCAGTGGGTTTGGTCATCGACGACGCCATTGTCGTCCTTGAAAATATTGTTTTGCACCGGGACGCCGGGCAAACCCGCCTTCAAGCCATCCAGGGCGCGCTGAAGGAATTGACCGTACCGCTGATCGGCTCGACGATTACCCCCATCGTCGTCTTTCTTCCCCTGATTTCCACTACCGGCGTGACCGGCACCTTCTTCCGCGCTTTGGCCGTCACCATGACCGTGTCGCTCCTCACCTCCTTGCTTCTGGCCTTGTCGTGGACTCCGACGCTCAGTCAGTATCTGGTTCGCCGGAAAGATAAGGAAACCGTTTCCGCCGCAGCACCTTCGGAAGGCCCGAACATGGCGGCGCTCCTTGCTGCGGAAGAAGCGCACCTTTCCGGCTTCTTCGGACGCATCGTGGGTTTCTATACCCGCGCCATGCAAGCCATCGTCAAGCGCCCCTGGATGTTGGCCGGGAGTTCGGTCGGGATCATCATTCTGTCCTACGTTTGTTACAGCCTGGTGGGCACCGATTTTCTCCCGGAAATGGATGAAGGAGGATTCATCCTCGATTACTACACTCCGCCGGGGAGCTCTCTCGCGGAATCCAACCGCATCCTCCTGCACATCGAGGATATTCTCCACTCCACGCCGGAGGTCGAGAACACCTCGCGCCGCACCGGTATGCAACTAGGTCTTGCGGCCGTCACGGAAGCCAACAACGGCGATTTCACTGTGAAGCTGAAGAAGGACCGGAAGCGCGGCATTGACGACGTCATCGAGGGTGTCAGGTCCGAAATCAAGCACACCGAGCCTGCTGCGGATATCGAATTTATCCAATTGCTGCAGGACATGATTGGAGACTTGACGAGCCAGCCCGAGCCGATTGTCATCAGGCTTTTCTCTCAGGACGGCAAACTTCTGAACGAAACCGCCCCGCGCGTTGCGGATGCGATTGGAAAGATTCAAATTGGGAAATCGCGTCCCGTTGTGGATGTTCTCGACGGGGTGGAGAACACGATCAGCGGTCCGGCCGTGACCTTCCAGGTGAATCCCACCGTCGCGGCCCGCGCCGGATTCACTCCGGAGGAAGTCGCTGTGGACGCCTCCGCCGTGCTCGAAGGTGAACCCGCGGCGACACCGGTCGTTCTGAATGACCGAGCCTACACCATTCGCGTGCGCTTTCCTGATGAGAACCGGTCTTCGCTCGATCGCATGACCAACACCTTGCTGACCAGTGCGAGTGGGCACACCGCCACGCTCGGTTCGCTCGCGACCGTCACCAGCGACCCCGGCGAAACGGAAATTCGACGCGAGAATTTGCAGCGCCTTGTCCAAGTCACGGCCCGCTTGGAAGGCGTGGACATGGGGACGGGGGTTGCTGCCGTACAGAAAGCCGTCCGCGACATGCATCTTCCTTCCTCCATCCGCATCCAGTACGGCGGGCTATATGAAGAGGATCGGAAATCCTCGCGCGATTTGATGATGGTTCTGCTGTTGGCTCTCTTGCTTCTGTTTGCCGTGCTTCTGTTTGAGTTCCGGACCTTTTCCGCACCCACGGCGATCCTGACTTCGGCGTTGCTCTCCACGTTTGGCGGTTTTCTGGCGTTGCTGCTTACGAGTACGACATTTAACGTCGCGTCACGAATGGGCATGATCATGGTCATCGGCATCGTCGCCAAGAACGGCATTTTATTGCTCGACGCCGAACACCGTTTCCGCGACCTCGGATTTTCTCCCAAAGAAGCTATGATTCAAGCGGGCCGCCGGCGCCTGCGTCCTATCGCCATGACCGCGCTTGCGACGGTAGCCGGCATGCTGCCATTGGCGTTCGGGATTGGCGCGGGTTCCGAGATGCTGAAGCCCCTGGCGATTGTTGTTATTGGCGGCTTGCTCAGCTCTATGGTCCTTTCACTGGTCTTCACTCCGGCGATCCATTACTATTTGCGCCCGCGAAAAATTACGGAAGGATAATTCCGGGGAGTCAAGAAGAAGTCTCGAGCACATCTTTGCGAAAACAAATGTTAATGTTCGGGCCTTGCCTTTCACGCCTTTGTCATTCCTTGTTCATCTAGCTGTCACAACCCTGACGTTTACTCCCTTTCACCGAGCCCACGGTGTGTGCTCAGAACCTGAACGTGGATATTTTCCGGTGGTCGGTGAACTTCCATAGATGGTCGGCCCTAGGAACTCATTGCGAATGTTGTTGAAGGCCAAAGGAGTAGCCATGCGAACTTTTGCAGGTTCCCTGCTCGTTCTTACGGGATTGTTTTTGTTCTCGCCACTTACGCAGGCACAGGAGCGCAAGGGAGGAATCACGGGTAAAGTCACCGATAAGGGCGGGGGCATCCTGCAAGGCGCAAAAGTGACGGTAGACCCCGGCGGTATTAGCGCCGTAACGGACGCTCAGGGAGATTTTTTGATGACCGGGCTGGCTCAGGGCACCTACAGCGTAACCGTTAGCTACGTCGGATTCACCACATTCACTAAGAGCGTTACTGTCTCAGCAGGGCAAGTTGCAAGTGCGAACGCTCAGTTGGCGCCCGCCTCGCAGAACCTGGAAGTTCTGGTTACCGCGGATCGCCCATCCGCAGAGGCTGAAGAGGTCAACCGCCAACGCGCCGCGGATAACGTCGTTCAAGTGCTTACGTCGGACGTCATTCGCAGCCTGCCCAATGCCAATCTGGCCGACGCTATTGGCCGCTTGCCCAGCGTCACCATCGAGCGCGACGAAGGCGAAGGCAAATACGTCCAGGTTCGCGGCACCGAGCCGCGCCTCACCAACACGACCATCGACGGCATCAACGTTCCTTCGCCCGAATCCGGCGTTCGTCAGATCAAATTCGATGCGATTCCCGCTGACATCGTCGAATCCGTCGAAATCAACAAGACTTTGCAAGCCAACATGGATGGCGACGGCATCGGCGGCTCAATCAACTTAGTCACCAAGACTGCTGGCGAACGCCCCACGATGAACTTCAGCAGTATGGGTGGATACACTCCGATTCAAAACGGTCGCGGCCTAGTGGAAACCACTGCCACGCTCGGCCAGCGCTTCGGCGCCAGCAAGCGGTTCGGCCTGCTCATCGGCGGCTCCTATGACTGGAATGGCCGCGGCATTGACGACACCGAACCCGTTCCGGACATCACCAGCTTTGGCACGCCCTCGGCGGCTCGGATCTTTGAGGCTGCGGACATTCGCGAGTATCAGTACTATCGCAGCCGCTGGGGAATCGCCGGCAGCGCAGACTACAAGATCGCCGACGGCTCAAATATCTATGCCCGTCTCTTATATTCGGATTTTCACAACTATGGCGATCGTTGGGTCTATTCCCTCAATGACAACACGCAGGGGATCACACTCCTTGGAGCCAACGGGTGCCAGGTCGATCCCACTACAGGGCTCACCACTGCGCCTTGCACGGGCCTGCCCTCCTCCAACGTTCAACAACGCCGGCCGGATTATGCGATTGGCAGCTTCCTGGTGGGTGGTAAGCATGTTCTTGCCACGACTTGGTTTGCCTGGGACGCTTCCGTGTCGCGCTCCAGCCAGGTCGGCCAGGTGGGGAACAACAATGCTAACTTCGCGGCTACCAACTTGACCACCAGCAACTGCCAATCTCTGCCGAGCACCTCGAACATCTACATACCTCAGTGGTCGGCGGCCTGCTTCAACGAGGCTTATAATCCCGCAAACTTCACTCTCGACGACGTAAGCATCAATAAGGGGATGACCGCGCAATTGAATCTCCAGATCACCGGCGCGGTCGCCAAGCGTTACCACCTCGGCTCCCACTTGTCCACCATCGAGATTGGTGGAAAATTCCGCAATGCTCACAAATTCGATAACGAGTTTGTGGACGACTGGACACCCAACGCGGCCAACATTTCCATGCAGACGTTTCCGAATACTTTTACCAACAACAACTACTATTTCGGCCACTACAAACTCGGGTGGAACCCATCCTTTCCGGATGTTTTCAAGTATGTGCAGGCCAATCCGGGCCAATTCACTTTCAGCAGCACCGCCGGCGGAAATTCTAACAACTTTGATTTGATCGAACAGGTTTCTGCCGGCTATGTCATGAACACTCTGGATATTTCTTCGCGCTGGCGCCTGATAGCTGGCGTGCGCTTTGAAAACACTAACCTGGATACTCTGACCTTTCAAACGAATGGGGCTACCGGCACATCAGGTTTTGTGCCAGCCAGCGGCTCCTACCTGAAAATCCTGCCGAGCGCCTCCATAAGATATGCGCTGACCAGCAACAATAACATCCGCCTCATTTACAGCCGCGGGTTAGCTCGTCCCGACCCCCAGGATATCGCCCAGGCTGGCTCATTTACTCCCGGGACCAATCCCATCCCGGTTAGCATTGGCAACCCCAATCTCAAGGCCGAAACGGCGGACAATGTCGACGTCCTCTTCGAGCACTACATCAATCCCTTCGGGTTGCTTACGGCCGGCTATTTCTACAAGAACCTGACGGATCCAATTGTTGCGCAAATCTTCGACGTGCCGACCGGAACTATCGTTGGCGCGAACTGTTCTTCCGAGCCGAGCGGGTGTAGGGTGTCCCAGCCGATCAACGCAGGGAGCGCCTGGATCAACGGGTTTGAAGCGGCCTATCTGCAGCATTTCAGTTCTCTCCCAGGCATCCTGGGCGGGCTAGGTCTCTCCGCAAATTATGGCTATACCGCCTCGCGCGCCAGCGGCCTTCCCGGCCGCTCCGATCACCCGCGGCTCCTTCGCAATTCGCCGAATAGCTGGAATATTAGCCCGACCTTTGACCGCGGCCGCTTCTCCGTCCGCGTAGGGCTTTCCTACAATCAGGCGAACATAGCCGGGTATAGCTATCAGGACGGTACGCCCACGCTCGACGGTACGCCAAGCACGCCGACTCCGGGTGGCCTCACAGGCCCGTTTGGCGACAATTATTTTTACGGCCACCTTGAATTCGACGCCCAAGGCAGCATCCGCATGACTCACGGCTTGTCCTTCGTCATGTATGGCCTGAACATCAACAACGAAGTCTTTGGCTTCTACAACGGCAGCCCCCAATACATGCTCCAGCGTGAATACTATTGGCCCACGATTGCCGCCGGTTTGCGCTGGTCGCCGACACACGAGAAATAAAGGAACTCCGCCAACCCATGCGCAAACCCTGGAGTCGCAGCGCGATTGTTTTCTTCATGACCCTCGTTCCCGTTTCCTTTCGGGGAAACTCAGAGTCACACCGCTCTCTGCCATCGCCTGCCAAGGATGATCAGGCAGCGGTATTAGTAGGCGCCGGCGACATCGCCGATTGCAGGACTCTTGCTGGCGCGGAAGCCACCTCCAAATTGCTGGACAAGATCCCCGGAACCGTCATGGCCGTCGGCGACCTCGCTTATCCGGACGGAAGCAAGGAAAACTTCACTTGCTACGACAAAACCTGGGGCCGCGCTCGTTCCCGCACGCGCCCCGCGCCGGGCAATCATGAGTTTCATGCCGCGGGTGCGACGCCTTACTTTGAATATTTCGGCGTGTTTGCCGGCGATGAGAAGACGGGCTACTACAGCTACGATCTAGGCGCGTGGCACATCATTGTGTTGAACAGTGAGTGCAAAGACATCGGCGGTTGCGAAGCTGGCTCACCCCAGGAGAGATGGCTTCGCGCGGACCTGGCCTCCCATCCCGTGGCCTGCACGCTGGCCTATTGGCACAAGCCGCTGTTTAGTTCCGGCAGCGCCCACGGCAACGATTTGACCATGAAGCCGCTGTGGGATGCGCTCTACCAAGCCAACGCCGACGTGGTGGTCAACGGCCACGACCACGACTACGAGCGCTTTGCCCCGCAAACCCCGGAAGGCGCCCCTGATTCGGCTCGTGGCATTCGTGAATTTGTTGTCGGCACCGGCGGGAAGGGCCTTCGCCCGTTTAGCGCACCGAAGCCCAACAGCGAAGCGCGCAACGCCGAGGCTTTCGGAGTGCTGAAGCTCACGCTTCACGCTAACGGCTACGACTGGCAATTCATTCCAGAAGAAGGCAAGAGCTACACGGACTCAGGCAGCGGCGCCTGCCACTAATCTCGAAACCACCGTTTCTTCACTCCATCGCTTTGCGGAAGCTTGCCTGCGCGCAAGAGGCCTTATAGGTGCGCAGCACTGCTGGGCCCTTTAAGTTTTCTACAAATGCTCTTGCCAAAGAAACAGTCGCTCTTCACTCTTCTCGTCGCGCTTTGCCTTTTTGTGGCACAGTATTGTGGATGGCAGCTTCTGAGAACTCCAGCGCCTCCGGGCGAATCGCTTTTACCTACCCAAATTTCGTTTTCTATCAGTTGGCACGCGTGTTTATCGTCCTCTCGGGCGAAATGCAATCCGTGGCAGTCGGGTGGGAAATCTATGAAATTACTCGGCGGCCCCTCGCGCTTGGCTTGGTCGGCCTGGTGCAATTTCTGCCCGGCATTCTGCTTTTTCTCGTGGCCGGTCACGCGGCGGATCGTTACGACCGGCGCAAGCTGATTGTCCTGTGCTATTGTGGCTCCTCGGTTTGTTCGGCCGCGCTACTGTTTCTCACGCTGGGCGGTTACGGTTCCGCCTACCCCATCTATGCGGTCCTGTTCTTCGTGGGTGTCGCGCGTGCCTTCAGCGGACCGGCCACGCGCTCGCTGCTTCCTCAATTGGTTCCCGCGAAAGACTTTCAGAACGCCGTCGCCTGGGCTTCGGTTTTCTTCCAGGGCACAGTCATTCTGAGCCCTTCACTTGGAGGAATTATTTACGCGATCGCCCGCGGCCCCGCAGCGGTTTACGCACTTTCTCTTTTCGGGGCGATCGTGGCCGCCGCGTGCGCTGCAAAAATAAGAGTTCAATCTACCGGGCGCGCGCCGGAGCCGTTGAATTGGCAAACCACGCTGGCCGGCCTTCATTACATTTGGCGCGAGAAAATGATTCTCGGCTCCATCTCTTTGGATTTGTTCGCCGTTCTTCTGGGAGGCGCGGTCGCGCTGCTTCCCGTCTATGCCAAGGAAATTCTCATGACCGGTCCTTGGGGCCTCGGGCTCTTGCGCAGCGCCCCCGCTGTCGGCGCGGGCGTTATGGCCATGTTGCTCGCGCACAAACCGCTGGGTCGCCAGGCAGGTTCCCGAATGCTGTGGTGCGTCGCAGGATTCGGCTTGGCCACCGTCTTCTTCGGAATTTCCCGAAATCTCTTCGTCTCGCTGTGTGCGCTCTTTCTAGTAGGAGCCAGCGACATGGTCAGCGTCATGGTTCGCCAATTGTTCATCCAGTTGGGCACGCCCGATAAAATGCGCGGCCGCGTCAACGCCGTGGATTCCGTTTTCGTCGGCGCTTCGAACGAGCTTGGCCAGTTCGAATCCGGTCTCACCGCTCACTGGTTTGGCACCGTACCGGCGGTGGTTCTGGGCGGCGTGGGCGCCATTCTGGTCACCGTTTTGTGGGCCTGGTGGTTTCCCGAATTACGAGAGTCGCAGGAGGTAGAACAATTCGCGGATTGACCGCTTCGCCTGAATTTACCAGGTGGGCCGTAAAGCCTCGGCGTTTTTAGGCCGAGGATATAAGGCCCCTCTTTCTTTTCCCTCCGAACTGCTCTATATTTCTGTCTGAACGACCTATGGGCGGGCAGCCTAAAAGTAAAGCCTCTTCGTTGTCCTCCGCTGAAGTAGGGCGGTTGTGGGAGGAACCCACCGAAGCCATCTCGGAAAAACAAACCGAGAGGCCGTAGGAATCCTCGCCGCTTGCGGCGGGGAGGATGTCAATTTTTCTTTGCCTTGGATTCTTTCGCAGGCTTCGTTTCTTTTGCCGGCTTTTCTTCCATCCCGGGCATGGCCATGGCCATCGGCGTGGCATTTCCGGCCAACAGCTCTTTTTTCACGGACTCGGTAATTTTGTCCGCGTTCTTTACCAGCATCGTCGCCTGCCAAATCTCCTTCTCCGGGATCTGGCCCTTGAATGCCGGCATTCCCGTCATGCGAATCCCGTTTTCGACTTTCCAATAGGTCTCCCATGGCTCATCATCGGTCACGCCGACTCCGTGAAACAGTTGCGGCGGCGCGGGAAACATCCCTTGCGAAACGGCCGATTTGGGCTCGCCCGGCAGGCCGTGGCACGTGGCGCACTGCTCTTTGTATACCTTCGAGCCGGCGATCAGGTTCGCTTCATCCGCGGGCACCATCGGCTGCGGGTGCGGCAACTTATTTAGGTAGGCATGGAGCGCGCTTTTCGCCAGTTTTCTCTCAAGCGGCATCGGAGATGCGGAAGTCGCGACCGGTGCGAAACCCCACGAAAAGTAAACGTACATGCCCCCTGCAACCAACAGAATGGCAACCACGATTCCGAGGATGAAACCCTTAGCCATTACCTGTTCTCCTAGTCCCAGTCGGGATTGACAAAAAATGTTTCGGCGGGGTCTTGGTTCCGTCACAGTCTACGGTTTTCGCGGCCATTCTGCACGTTGCAAATTCCTGGATTTGTGTCTCGCCCGGGGTGAGGGGCGGCGCATGGCATATTTTGTGATCCGCTCCGGACCTCCTGTCACGTAACCTTTGCTCTCTCCGGGCCGTCCTATATAGGCATAGACTAAGCTTCCGTAGCCTATGTCCCTTCGTCGGAGCAGCCCTTGGCGTTACCTTTAATGCCGTGCCTTTTGGCGGCTGGCTCGCACGAATGTAGGTTTTTTTCAATCTGCTAGGAGCGAATGAATGGGGCAGCTCAAGTCGATGGACCTACGCGAACCCGGTAGCCACTCGGCGACCGACGCGTCGCCGGCCAAGCCCTCGAAGAGTCTTTGGTGGCTCTGGGTGGTAGTCATTGCCGGCATTGTCGTGGGCATTTGGTATTTTCGAGGCTCGCGAATCACTAGCGAGGCAGCCGACCCTTCTCTACCCGCAACGTCAGGCAGAGGCCGCGGTGGCGCCGGCGGAATGGGCAATTTTGTCGTGCCCGTCGTGGTTGCCGCCGCGCAGCGTGGCGATCTTCCTGTCTACTTCAACGGACTGGGAACCGTAACCGCATTTAACACCGTCACCGTGCGCAGCCGCGTGGACGGTCAAATTGTCAACGTGGCCTTCAAGGAAGGTCAGTACGTTCACGAGGGGGATGTTCTGGTCCAGATTGACCCACGACCTTTTCAAGTCCAGCTCGAACAGGCCGAGGGTCAGCTCGCCAAGGATCAGGCGCAGCGCAAGGACGCCGAAGTCAATCTCGAGCGCTACAAGCTTCTCTTTAAGGAAGGCGTCATCCCGCAGCAACAGCTTGACACGCAGGCAGCATTGGTTGGCCAATTTGATGGCTCTATCACCTCGGATCAAAGCCAGATTGACAACGCCAAACTGCAACTCACCTATAGCCGCATCACCGCTCCCATCGGCGGCCGGGTCGGGCTGCGTTTGATTGACCCCGGCAATATCGTGCACGCGACCGACGCCAATGGCTTGGTGGTCATCACTCAGCTTCAGCCCATCGCCGTGCTCTTCAGCTTGCCCCAGGACGAGCTTCCCCAGGTCAGTGCCAAGCTCCGTGCCGGGGTGCAGCTCACCGTCGACGCCTTCGACCGCGACGATACGCAAAAGATTGCCACTGGCAAATTGCTCACCATCGACAATCAAATCGACCCCACCACCGGCACCTATAAGCTCAAGTCTGTTTTTAACAATTCAGACAATGCTCTTTTCCCCAATCAATTCGTGAACATGCACCTGCTGGTTGATACCAAGCACAATCTCACCATCCTGCCGACTGCTGCCATTCAACGTGGTCCACAAGGAACCTACGTCTATGCCGTTGGTAGCGACAACATCGTGAAAATCCATCCGGTCACCCTTGCGCAAAGCACCGGCAACCGCGTTGGCCTGAGCGATGGCTTGAATGCCGGCGAGCTGGTCGTCATTGATGGCCAGGACAAACTTCAGGACGGTAGCAGGGTCGCGCCCACGATCGCTAGCGGAAACAATGGCGGCCCGCAAGCGTCAACCAACGCCACGCCTGGGAATCCTAGCGCGCCTCCGGCCCCCAATTCTCCGCGCAGCCAGTCCGGAGGTTCCCGGCGATGAGCCCGTCGCGGCCGTTTATTCTGCGGCCGGTTGCCACCACACTCCTCATGGTGGGAGTCATTCTGGTGGGCTGGGTCGCCTACCGGCAATTGCCGGTCTCGGCTCTGCCGCAAGTCGATTACCCCACCATTCAAGTGCAAACGTTTTATCCCGGCGGCAGCCCCGAGGTCATGGCTTCTTCGGTGACCGCGCCGCTCGAACGCCAGTTCGGCCAGATCCCCGGGCTGAATCAGATGACCTCTACGAGTTCGTTCGGATGCTCCCTCATCACCTTGCAGTTCGTGCTCGACCTCAACATTGACGTCGCCGAGCAGGAAGTTCAGGCGGCCATCAATGGCGCCTCGAATCTCCTCCCACAGGGCCTGCCCAATCCGCCCATCTACAGTAAGATCAATCCGGCGGACGCGCCTATTCTGACGCTCGCCCTTTCTTCTGACAGCCTTCCGCTTTCCAAGGTGGAAGACTTGGCGGACACCGCCTTCGCGCAGAAAATCTCCCAGCTTTCCGGCGTCGGATTGGTTAGCATCAGCGGCGGCCAGCGTCCCGCCGTTCGCATTCAAGCGAATCCCACCGCGCTTGCTTCCTACGGCCTGAGTCTCGAAGACCTCCGCACTGCACTCGCCCAGGCCAATGTGGACATGGCCAAGGGCACGTTTGACGGTTTGCACCAGGCCTATACCATCGGCGCGAACGACCAGTTGCTGTCGAGCGATGGCTACAAGCCGCTGATCATTGCGTATCGCAACGGCGCGCCGGTCCGCGTCCGTGACGTCGCGAACGTCATCGACGGCGTGGAAAACGACAAGCAGGCCGCATGGGCCAATAAGAATCCCGCTGTCATTCTCAATATTCAGCGCCAGCCCGGCGCCAACATCATCGCCGTGGTCGATCGCGTGAAGAAGCTTCTCCCGCAGCTTCAAGCTGCCCTTCCCGCTGCGGTCAAAGTGGATATTCTCACCGATCGCACCACCACCATCCGCGCGTCCGTGGACGACGTCCAATTCACGCTGGTGCTCACCATCGCCCTGGTCGTGATGGTCATTTTTCTTTTCCTCCGCAGCGTCCGCGCTACGGTCATTCCCAGCATTGCCGTGCCCTTGTCGCTGGTCGGTACTTTCGGCGTGATGTATCTCTTGGGCTATAGCCTCAACAACTTATCCCTCATGGCGCTCACCATTTCCACCGGCTTCGTCGTCGACGACGCCATCGTCATGATTGAAAACATCAGCCGTTTTATCGAAGCCGGCGACTCGCCTCTACAAGCGGCGCTAAAAGGTTCCGAGCAAATCGGCTTCACCATCGTCTCGCTGACCGTCTCGCTGATTGCCGTGCTCATTCCTTTGCTCTTCATGGGCGACATCGTTGGCCGCCTTTTCCGCGAATTTGCCGTCACCCTGGCCGTCACGATTCTGGTTTCCGCATTCGTCTCCCTCACGCTCACGCCCATGATGTCCGCCAAGCTTCTCCGCCATCAGAAAAAAGAAGAAGAGAGCTGGTTCTATCGCAAGTCGGAAGACGCCTTCAACGCGGTGATCGCCTTTTATGGCCGCACGCTGCAATTTGTGCTGCGCTATCGCACCACCACGCTGCTGGTTACCGTCGGGACGCTCGTCGGCACCATTCTGCTTTATATCTACGTGCCCAAGGGTTTCTTTCCGGTGCAGGACACCGGCGTCATTATCGGTGTCTCCGATGCTCCGCAAAATGTTTCGTTTGCTGCTATGTCTCGGCGCCAGCAGGCTCTGGTAGATGTGATTTTGAAAGATCCCGCCGTCGAAAGCCTTTCCTCGTTCATCGGCATTGACGGCACCAATACCACGCTCAACACCGGCCGCCTTCAGATCAACCTCCGACCGCTGGCCGAGCGCAAAATTAGCGCTTCCGACGTGATTCGCCGCCTTCAGCCGGAGCTTGCCAAAGTTGACGGCGTCTCGCTCTTCTTGCAGCCTGTTCAGGACTTGACCGTCGAAGATCGCGTCAGCCGCACGCAATTCCAGTACAGCCTCGAAGACGTCGACCCGAAAGAGCTTGCATACTGGACTTCGAGCTTCATGGACAAGCTGAAATCGCTCCCGGAGTTGCGCGACGTCGCCAGCGACCAGTTGAACCAGGGCCTGCTTGCCTCTCTGGTGATTGACCGTGACACCGCGTCGCGCCTCGGCATTCTCCCGGCCGACATCGACAATACGCTCTACGACGCCTACGGCCAGCGCCAGGTCTCCACCATCTTTACGCAACTGAACCAATATCACGTCGTCCTCGAAGTTGATCCGCAATTCCAGCAGGATCCCGAGGCTTTGAAAAACCTCTACGTCAAATCCTCCAACGGCGCGCAAGTTCCGCTCAGTTCCTTCACGCACTTCGATCCCGCCGATACCGCGCTGGCCTTAAACCATCAGGGCCAGTTTCCTGTCGTGACGATTTCCTTCAACCTCGCTCCTGGTGCGGCGCTCGGCGATGCCGTCGACGCCGTGAATCGTGCCAAGCAGGAATTGAACATGCCGCCCAGCATTCAGGGTACATTCCAAGGCACCGCGGCCGCCTTCCTCCGGTCTCTTTCCAATGAGCCCATCTTGATATTGGCTGCGGTCATCACCGTTTACATTGTTCTCGGCGTTTTGTACGAAAGCTACATCCATCCGATTACGATTCTTTCCACGCTTCCTTCCGCCGGAGTCGGCGCCATCCTTGCCCTCCTGCTTTGTCGCACGGAATTTGGCGTCGTCGCGCTCATTGGCATCATCCTGCTGATCGGCATCGTCAAGAAAAACGCCATCATGATGATTGACTTCGCGCTCGAAGCTGAACGCAAGGAAGGCAAGTCTCCGCTCGACTCCATTTACGAAGCCTGCCTGCTGCGTTTCCGGCCCATCATGATGACCACGATGGCCGCGCTGCTCGGCGGTTTGCCTCTTGCGCTCGGAACCGGCGTCGGTTCCGAGTTGCGCCGTCCACTCGGCATCACCATCGTTGGCGGCTTGATTCTCAGCCAATTGCTGACGCTCTATACCACCCCTGTCGTCTACCTCGCTTTTGACTGGCTTAGCCGCCGCTTCGAGTTTCACATCGGCAATCCCATTGAGGAGCCTTCGCCCGGAGATTAGATGGAACACCTGCATGTCTCTTCCAATTTCTCGGCGCCCTTTATCCGAAGGCCGGTAGCTACGTCGCTGATCACCGTCGCCATTCTGCTTTCCGGCGTCGTCGCTTTCCGCTTCCTGCCCGTCGCGCCTCTTCCGCAAGTGGATTTTCCGACCATCTCTGTTGGCGCGAACCTGCCTGGAGCCAGCCCTGTAACCATGGCTTCGGCCGTCGCCACGCCTCTCGAGCGCCAGTTCGGCCGCATCGCCGGCGTCACGCAGATGACTTCTTCGAGCGGCCTCGGCTCCACAAACATCACTCTGCAATTTGAACTCAATCGCGACATCAACGCCGCGGCCCGCGACGTGCAAGCCGCCATCAATGCCGCCCGCAGCCAGCTCCCGGCCGACCTTCCCAGCCAGCCCAACTACCGCAAGGTCAATCCTGCCGACTCTCCCATCCTGATGCTTGCGCTGACCTCGGACAATGTTCCTCCGGCGCAGATCTATGACGCTGCCGATTCCATCCTGGCCCAGAAGTTAGCGCAAGTCGAAGGGGTCGGCCAGGTGTTTACTTGGGGTAGTGCGCGCCCGGCCGTTCGCGTCGAGGCCAATCCCGACCAGCTCAACAGCTACGGAATTAGCCTCGAGCAGATTCGCAAGTCCCTGCAATCTGCTAACGCTAATCTTGCCAAAGGCCTGCTCTCAGACAACCAGCAAATGTGGTTCGTTGCAGCCACCGACCAGCTTTTCAAAGCCTACGAATATGAGCCCTTAATCGTTGCCGGACATCAGGGCGCTCCCGTGCGCCTGCGCGACATCTCGGAAGTCGTCGACTCCGTCGAAGATACGCGCAACCTGGGCCTCTCCAACGGCAAGCGCGGTGTCCTGATGGCCATCTTCCGTCAGCCTGGCGCCAACATGATCGATACCGTCGACCGCATCATGGCCCTCCTTCCCTTGCTGCGCTCCTCGATTTCTCCGTCTCTGCATCTCACCGTTGCCGTCGATCGCACTACCACCATTCGCTCTTCGGTCCGCGACGTCGAAATCGCCCTCAGCATTTCCATCTTGCTGGTCGTCTTCGTTGTTTTTGCCTTTTTGAGAAACGTCTGGGCCACCATCATTCCCAGCGTGGCCGTGCCTCTCTCTCTGATCGGTACCTTCGGCGTCATGTATCTCTGCAACTATAGCCTCGACAATTTGTCTCTCATGGCGCTCACCATCTCCACGGGATTCGTCGTGGACGATGCCATCGTGGTCATTGAAAACATCACCCGCCACATCGAAAACGGCATGAAACCCTTCGCCGCCGCCATGAAGGGCGCCAGCGAAATCGGCTTCACCGTTCTCTCCATGAGTACTTCGCTCGTCGCTGTCTTTATTCCCATCCTGATGATGGGGGGCATCGTGGGGCGTCTGTTCCGCGAGTTCGCGGTGGTGCTCAGCGTGGCCATCGGCGTTTCACTTTTCGTTTCGCTCACGACCACGCCGATGATGTGCGCGCGTTTCCTGCGCCACGAGAATGGACAGCACAATCGTCTTTACCGTTTTTCGGAAGGCGCCTTCAATGGTCTTCTCCGTACCTACGACGTCTCCCTCCGCTGGGTTCTCCGCCATCAATTCCTCATTTTGTTGGTTACGCTTGGCACCGTCTGCCTGAACCTTTATCTCTTCGTGAAAACTCCCAAAGGATTTTTCCCACAGCAGGATACCGGCCGCTTTACTGGCTTGGTCCAGGGTGATCAGGATTTGTCGTTTGCCGCCATGTCCCAGAAAATGCGGCAATTTACCGACATTGTGATGAGCGACCCTGCCGTGGAGTCCGTCACTTCGTTCACCGGCGGCGGCAGCGGGGGCAGCACCGCCCGTATGTTTGGCCAGCTTAAGCCGCTCGGGGAGCGCAAAATCAGCGTCGACCAGGTTATCGCGCGCATTCGCGCCAAAACCGCGAAAATTCCCGGCGCAGCCTTATACCTGCAGGCGGTTCAGGACCTCAGCATGGGTGGGCGCATGGGCGGCGCTCAATACCAATACACTTTGCAGGCGGACAACCTCTCCGATCTCACCTACTGGGCGCCCATCCTGCAGCGGAAGCTCGCTACGATTCCGGAGATGCGCGATGTGAACAGCGATCAGCAATTAAAAGGTCTTCAGAGTTCCCTGGTGATCGACCGCGACACCGCTTCGCGCCTCGGCGTCGCGGTTCAGGACATCGACAACACCTTGGGCGACGCTTTCGGTCAGCGCCAGGTCTCCAACATTTATAAAGGTCTGAATCAATATCACGTGGTCCTGGAAGTCGCCCCGGAGATGCAACGCTCACCGGAAGCGTTGAAATCCATCTATGTTCCCTCGAACTCCGGCAAGCTCGTTCCGCTCAGCGCGTTCGCGCACTACGAACCTTCCAACACCGCGCTTTCCGTCAACCATCAAGGCATCTTCCCGGCGATTACGCTTTCCTTCAACCTCGCTCCCGGCGCCTCGCTTGGCCCTGCCGTCGATCATATTGAAGCGGCCCGCCGCGAACTCAAGGTGCCTAACACCGTCCACGCCACGTTTCAGGGCACCGCGCAGGCCTTTCAGGACTCTCTCACGAACCAAAAAGTGCTGATCATCACCGCGCTCGCCGCCGTCTATATCGTTCTGGGAATTCTTTACGAGAGCTTCATCCATCCCATCACCATTCTTTCCACGATTCCTTCCGCCGGCATCGGTGCGCTTCTCGCGATTCAGATCATCAAGTCGGACCTGAACATCATCGCGCTCATTGGCATCATCCTCCTGATCGGCATCGTAAAGAAAAACGCAATCTTGATGATCGATTTCGCGGTGCAGGTGGAGCGCGAGGAGAACAAATCGCCCGTCGAAGCGATTTACAAAGCCGGCCTGTTGCGTTTCCGGCCGATTTTAATGACCACGATGGCTGCGCTGCTCGGCGCCATGCCCCTGGCTCTCGGCAGCGGCGTTGGCTCCGAGCTCCGCCGCCCGCTTGGCATCACGATCGTGGGCGGCCTCATTCTCAGCCAGATGCTTACGCTGTTCACCACTCCGGTCGTTTACATCTATATGGACCGTCTGCAATCCTGGCTGCGCGGCGCATTCGGCGCGGCTCCCGCGCCGGTTCACGCTCCCGCGCAATCCGACTGAAGCGCATCAGCGCTCAGTTGTCCGTGTTCAGTTCTTGGCCGTTTTCAGTTTTCTAATTTCCGTTTTCCGGTCTACGAACTTCCAATCAACCATCCCGTCAGAAACACCAGCACACCGCCCACCACCACCTGAAACGTCGCTTGCAGGAACGGCGTGTCCATGTATTTGTGCCGTACGTAGCTGATGACGCACAGCTCCACGGCCACTACGGCCACGGCAACGAGGGTCGCCACGCGAAAGCTGGAAATCAGGAAGGGAAGGGTATGACCGATGCCCCCGGCCGTGGTCATGAGACCCGTTACTCCGCCGCGGAGCCATGGCGAACCGCGTCCCGTTAGCGAGCCGTCGTCGGAAAGCCCTTCGGAAAATGCCATGGAAATTCCCGCCCCAATCGAGGCCGCCAGCCCGACCAGGAACGCGTCCGAGCTGTGCCGCGTGGCAAATGCTGCCGCGAACAGCGGCGCCAGCGTGGACACCGAGCCATCCATCAGCCCCGCCAAGCCCGGCTGCACGACCTGCAGCAAAAACAGCTTGCGGTGCGACTCTTCTTCCTGCGCTTTCGCGGTGGCGGTAAGATGCTTTTCTTCCAATTCGCCCGCGGTGCGCGTGTGCTTGCGCTCTTCGTCGGCAAGCTGGTTCAGCAATTCGCGCGTCGAGACGTCGCTGGTCCGGCTGGCCGCCTTGTGATAGAAGCGCTGCGCCTCCAGCTCCATCAACTCGGCTTGCTTCCGCGCGACTTTCACGCGGAGCGGACGCACCAGCCACACCGGCCTCCGCTGGAGGAACCCTTTGACATTCTCGCGGCGAATCAGCGGAATGTGTTCGCCGAAGCGCTGCCGAAACATGGTAATCAGCCGGTCGCGGTGCACCGCTTCTTCCTTGCGCATGTCCTCGAACATCTCCGCTGTCGAGGGATACTCCTCGCGCAGCGCATCGGCAAAATCCCCGTAAATGCGCCCGTCCTCTTCCTCTGCACCGATGGCGACGGCCAGAATTTCTTTTTCGGTCAGGTCTTTGAATTTCTTCAGCATCGTCCTCGCCCTGGTCCAAATAGAGGAGTAAGAATCGCACAAAGGGGACGGGGAAGTCATCCTGGCTGACGGGCCTTGGCATGCGTCTCCGCCGCGATGCTGCTTTGGTTTGCGCCATTTCTGCGAAAGACGGTCCAAAAAGAGAATCGGGATGGTCCTCCTGCCGCGTCTTGCTCTTCGTGGATGGCGGAAAGGTTGCGAAGAAGAATCTGAGCTGAAGATAGGCCAAGGTGGCCGCGCGGCGCCGGGAGAAGCGGCTCCGAACGAGAAGGACGGTGACAAAAGGAGAAGTCTTCGTCGCCTTAGCCCTGCACTCGAGCGCTATATGGCGGAAACACTAGACCGGAAGCGCGATGCCGGAGCCCGGCCTCCCAAGGGCTGAACCTTAATGCTTGAGCACGTGTTGGTCGTCGGTGATGCGGATGCGCTCGGCCTCGCCAACGCTGGACACGTCGGAGAGGATGACCTGGTCGCCCTCTTTTAACCCATCCAGGACCTCGATGGTAGTCGCCGAGGCGCGTCCAAGCTTCACGTAGGTCCGGATTGCTTCCGAGCCATTGTTGATGATCTTAAACAGGAACATCCCGGTGTTCGGACTGCCACCTACCGGGCGTCCGACGAACAGAGCGTTGTCGAGCTTTTCGATGTTGATGGTGGCAATGACTTCGAGACCCGCGCTGGTTCCCGGGGGCAAGGCATCGAGGGCGATATCCACGGTGCGCGTATCGTTGGATGACGGCGCGCCAGTGCTGTGGACGTGCCCATTCGCCAGAGGACCTTTTTTCGTGCTGACCGCGACACTCTGGCCAGGTTTCACGTCGGCGGCCAAGGAAGCCGGAACGCTCACTCGAGCGACTAAGTTCGCGGAACCTTCTCCGCGGACGAGAGTTCCGGAGCCGCGAACCTGACGCATCATCGGGCCTCTTTTTACCGTGTCGAGCCAAATGGTCGAATAGTCCACGCTTGGTTCGTCCGAGGAAGGTTGCGTACCAAGGGCGCCACGGATACCCCCGACGATTCCCCTAGAAACTCCTTCGGCAATGCCGTGCGAAATACCTTGCGAGATACCGCCGGCAACCCCGCCAGCTGTGCCGCCCTCAAGTCTGCCTGGCAGGATGGTTTGCTCATAGACGTCAAATTGCAGGTTGGCGTAACGGGCCGATCGCGCGTAGGGAGTCAGGGTCGTACGAACTTCTACCGTAATCCCGCGCTCACTCCAGAAGCTTTCCAGGGCTTCCTTCATCTTGCCTGCTTTTGCCTGGTCGTAGGCGGTTTCGACGGTGAGCCGGCCGGGAAGCTGATTCAGGCGGGTACGCTCATCGTTCACAACCGTATCGCTCAAAACGTTGCCGGTGAAATCGTGATGCTTCACTTCGATTCGCCGCAGTAGCGGGATCGCTCGATCGAGGTTTTGTTGCCAAACGCCTCCGAGGGTGGATGGGGCGGGGCGCGGCGCGCCTTGGAGCGGAAAAGTCCAGGCAGCGAGCGAGATGATCAGGATGAGGCAGCAGGAGATGGCGGCCAATGAGGCGATCAGTCTTCTCCGGGACATTCGAAGCTCCTCGAGCATGAGCGCTATACGCTCGACCAGTTGACGCTCCGCGAGGAACGGCGGCGCGGGAATGGCCGCGATGGGCGCGGGGCCGTTGGCGAACTCGAGCAAGGATTCCAGATATGGTTTCCGCGCTTCGGTCAGCCTAACCACTTCTAGATCGACAATTTGCTCGCGCGCGAGACGGACGCGCGAGACCAGCCAGGCGATGGCGGGATGGAACCAGAACACGGCGCGAAGGATTTCTTCGCCGAGGTGATGGACCCAGTCGCGGCGGCGCACGTGAAGCAGTTCGTGACAGGCAATCGCAGATTGGAAGCGAGGGTCCAAAGACGCAAAACGCTCTGGAAGGAGCACGACCGGAGCCACAAACCCGAACGTGACGGGCGAATCCACTTGGGCGGACAGACGGAACTCCGCGGGAGCAGCTACGAGGGTAGCCATTGCTTGGAGAACGGCGGCAGATTCTGCAGCAGAGGCGATTGGCCTCGAGGCTTGGCGGAGTCGGTGAAGTTTGAGAAGACCGAGCGCAAGGATTGCGCAGCGCAAGGCAATTCCGACTAGAATCACGATGCCAAGAATCGGAGCGATGGTTTGAAGGCTAGGAAGATGCCCGTGGCTGGCGGCGGGGCTGGATGGCGCAGGAAGCAGAGCGCCAACAACGTCAGTGGAGATAACCATCGGTGCGCCATGGTGTGGGCGATGCCAGGGCTGCATAAACGGGAGTAGCAGGCTCGTCGCGAGGAGCGACCTCCAATAGGCGAAAAGCACGCGGGGCTGCCGAAGTTTGAGGGCGCCCGTTAGAAGTCCAGCCGCCAAGACAAGAAGGGCTACCTGGACGCTCCAGAAAACCAGGTTTGCAAACCACAGCGGCATGTCCATAAACGACTCCTTCCATCCGGGCAGCGGACTTTCATTCGCTTTCCTCGACCATACGGACAATCTTTTGCAGATCCTTTTCCCGAAGATGGTGCGATTTGACCAGGTGAACGAGGAGAGGTTCGGCTGAGCCATTGAAAACGCGATCGATGAATTCGCGGATCATGCCGCGGATGATTTGATTCTTGGGATGCGCGGGGCGGTAAAGGAAAGCGCGGTGCTGCCGGCGTTTTTTCAGATAACCCTTGGTTTCGAGGATCTTCATCATGGTCATGACTGTGGTGTAAGCGATTTTGCGGCGCTCCAGGAGGACTTCATAGACATCACGGACGGTAGCAGCGCCGCGTTGCCAGACGAGCTTCATGATTTCGAGCTCCTGGGGGGTAAGCGTGTTGTGTTTGGGACGCATAGCAAGTATTTAGTACTAATTAATTCGCATGTCAAGGGGAAAAGCAAACCGCCGCGAGGCTCGCCGGGCGGGATGACAGGGGGCACAGGGAGAGTGGACTGCTTCGGCGTGCGCTTGGCGATTTCCTTGTCGGTGAGTCCCTCGGCCACCCAGCGGGATGAGTCAACATCGGCGAGAGGCCTTCGCGCGGCAGCGCGGTTCCCGCGGCCACAACGACATGGTTTTTTTGGTCCTTCTGGCACGGCAGCGCTGCCGTCGACGCCTGCTGGTCGTCTTGCAAAACCCTCCGCGTGGCCGTGGCCATGCCGGAGTGCTTCTCGGTGCTGGACTGCTTTCCTGAGGCTGCCGGTTGGTGTTGCTTTCTTGTGGAAATCCTGTGCTTTCCTTCTCGTCAAAAAGCAGCCTTGCAACCGGAAAGGTGGCCGGCTGCCGTTTGAGGCTCGCGGCAACTCGTGGTGAGAGTTCTCCTTCTGCACTCACTCCGGCTTAGGTACGCGAGAGTGGGACCCTTTTCTCTCTTTTCGCCTTTCGCCCATTTCGTCCTCACTTTTTCCCGCTACCCTCCTTTCCTTTTTAGTACCGCCGTACTACTATTCTTCGGAGACGTCCGATTCCCTTTAGGGGTACGTATTCACTATAGGTTTTTGCGTCGCCGGTGAACTACACTGCTTCTGGATAGACAGCCAGGATTTCCTCCGGAAAGTCGGTTTGGCCATGGCGACCCACCCCGAGATAGTGCGTGAAATGACGACCAAGAAGCCCGAAACAGCGGCACCGGCCAGACCGGCCGCCACCCAGCCCGAGCGGCGCGGCAATCGCCGCTGCCGAATTACCCAACTCATGCGCATACGGCCGT
>Ga0307475_10000266_pt1 | contig 31981 bp, 29 predicted proteins | sample atmos_gasesECM1C_FD_203317 | JGI IMG/M metagenome (GOLD analysis project Ga0307475, IMG submission 203317) | Hardwood forest soil microbial communities from Morgan-Monroe State Forest, Indiana, United States - atmos_gasesECM1C_515 | ecosystem: Environmental > Terrestrial > Soil > Temperate... | reverse complement strand
GCCTAGCGGACGATGACTACGCGCGGCTGGTTCACAGCACAGATTCGGTGATTCACTGCGCCGCGTCGCTCAACCGCAGATCCGAGAAGAGTTGCCTTAATGTAAATCTGCGTGGCACGCTGGAAGTCGTGCAGCTCGGGATGCGCGCGCGTGATCATCACGGACTGCGGCGATTCAGCCAAGTCAGTACGGTCGCTGTCGCAGGGCATCGCGCAAACGAAGTTGTCCAGGAAGACGCGGCGATCGATTGGAATCGCTCCGACTATGATCCGTATGCGCGCACAAAAAAGTTTTGCGAGCACATGGTCCGCGAGCTGCTCCACGATGTTCCGCTCACGATTTTTCGCCCGAGCATCGTTCTCGGCGACAGCCGCCGACCCGAAACGAATCAGTTCGACATGGTACGCGCTTTTGTTTTTCTCGCGGGCCTCCCCGTTCTTCCCTTCCGGTCAACCGACCGCATGGACATCGTGCCGGTCAATTTCGTCGCCGACGCGGTCGCGACACTTCATCAAAAGGAAAAGCCCGATCATGGGATCTATCACCTGTCGTCGGGCCGGGACTCTGAAACTTTTTCCCTATTGACCCAAGCCCTTTCGCAAGCGCAGGGAAAACGTGCCCCGATGTTTGTCCCGCAGCTCGAGGGCCCGTCGTCGAAGGTGGTAAACGCGCTAGCGGGCAGCGCCGGAAAAGTCGGCGGTCTGGCGACGCTGCTGAAAGTCTTCCTTCCCTACCTGGTGTGGAATACCGTTTTCGACAATTCACGCGTGGTGGCCGAAATGGGCCGCCGTCCCGCGCCCTTCTCTCAATACTGCTATCCCCTTCTTCGCTTCAGCCGCGAAAATAACTTCGCATACAAATACCAAGATTGGCCCGCTGCCTCCACAACCAGCGGGGCCACGGCCACTCGAGCTGGCGGGGTCGAGGATTCGCACCCATGATGGACTACCTGCTCGAAGCCTGGGTCAGCGCCCTCATCGAGCTCAACAAATTCGAATGGACGCTCGGCGCCGGCGAAGCGTGGAAGCCGGCCACGAAACTAAAACTCCTCTTCGCCGGTTACAACGGCACGCGAAACACGGGCTCCGACGTGCGCGTCGAGGAAATGTTGCGTCAGGTGCGGCGCATTCTGGGCGCCGATAATCTCTCGCTCAGCGTGATGACTCAGAATTTCGATTACACGCATGGATATTTCGGCGACGCGCGCCAGGTGCATCTGCCCGACGTTTACCCGATGTTCCTGCATTCCGAAGTTCGCAAAAATGACGGCGTGGTCGCCTGTGAAGGTTCGATGTTCAAAAGCAAATTCGCCAACGCGCTCACCACAATGATGATTGGCGCGCTCGGCATGGCGTCGGCGCAGAATAAACTGAGCATCGCCTACGGCGCCGAAGCAGGCCACATGGACTCGATCCTGCAAAAAATGTGCCGCCGCTATTGCAGCGATTCGTTAGTCATCACACGAAATGTCGAATCGCAGGCCACACTCGGCAAACTCGGCGTCCAAACCGAACTCGGCACCGACACGGCGTGGACCTTCGAGCCGCACGGGTCCGAGTACGGACGCAAAACCCTTCGCGACGCCGGCTGGGGCGGCAAGACTCCGGTGCTCGCGCTGTGCCCCATAAATCCTTTTTGGTGGCCGGTCAGCGCCTCTCTCGGCAAATGGATCGCGCACTCCGTTGCCGACGCATACGACAAAAGTCACTACCGCACGATTTACTTTCATCGCGCCGGTGGTGACGTAACCGCCGCATACGAAAGATACCTCACCGCGTTTGCGCGCGGCGTCGAGAAATACAGGCAATCGCGCTCCGTTTTTCCGGTCCTGGTGGGAATGGAAAAGCTGGATCTCGACGCCTGCGCCCAAGTAGCGCAAAAGCTTGGCGGCGCGCCCGTTTTCGCTTCCGACCGCTACGACATGTACGAACTCGTGAGTATCTTGCGCGCTTCCGATCGCATGCTGTCATCGCGTTATCACGCAATCGTCACCTCGATGCCGGCGGGCGTCCCTTCCGCGGGTGTCACCATGGACGAGCGCATCCAGAATTTGATGCGTGAACGCGGTCACGAACATCTGCTGATGAACGTGGACGATCCTGATCTAGACGACAAAATCGTCGCGGCGCTGCGCTCGCTCGACGCTCAGGCCGGCGAAATCCGCAATGCAATGGGCCGTACGGTCGCGCACAATCTTCAGCTCATGGCGCGCATGGGTGTTTACCTCGAAGAGCAAGTCGCACGCCGCTACCCGGAATTTCCGATTCGCAGCGGCGTGCTTGGCTGGGAAGAATACCTTCCGCCGCTTGGCCCCACATTGCGCGTGCTGCTCGAAGAACACAGCGAGGTTCTCGCGTCATGACCTTTCTCGAAAAAATATTCGACAGGCTTCAGCAGGCGTCGAGCGCGCCGGTGATTCGAGAAGTACACGATGGGAAAGTGAATTCCGCAACTGGAGGTGAACTTCTGGCCATGGTCGAGGGGGCGCGAAGCTTTCTCACCTCCCGCGGGCTCAAGAAAGGCGACCGCTGCGCTCTCCTCGCGCCGAACAGCATTCGATGGGCCGCCTTGGACCTTGCCATGATGGCCGAAGGAATCATCGTCGTGCCGCTGTACGCGCGGCAATCGCCCGCCGAGCTAATCGGCATGATGAAGGACTCAACGCCGCTGCGCATCTGTTGTGCCGATGCTGTGATCGCCGCGCAAATTGAGAAATTGTGGCCGGTGGGCCCGGAAATCTCTTTGCTCGACAGCGTGTTCACCGGGGACGCGGCCCCGCCCGCCCCTCCAAATCGCTCTGCCGATTCCGATGCGGTCACTATCATTTACACCTCCGGCACGTCGGGTGAACCCAAGGGCGTGGTCCTGAATTCGGCGAACGTCACCTACATGCTCGGGTGCACGAACGCGCGGCTCGATCAGCTGATGGCGCAATTCAATGGCGGCAGCCCCGAACCTGACCGCATATTCCACTACCTTCCCCTATCCTTTGCCGCGTCTTGGCTCCTTCTGCTTACCGCGCTATCCCGCAACAGCGTGCTCACACTTTCATCGGATCTCTCGAAACTCGCCGATGAATTGAAAATCGCGACGCCTGACTATTTCTTGAACGTCCCCACCTTCCTCGAGCGAGTGCGCCGCCGCATCGAAGAGGCCATCCAGCAGCGCGGCGGATTTGCTGCAAGAGTTTTCTCTCAAGCTCAACGAGCGCACCTGCGTCTCGACAAGAACGAAAGCCGCTTCCCGGATGGGCTGTGGCTTTGGCTCGCAAATCGCCTGATGTTCCCCGCGATTCGAAAGAGTATCGGAGTCAATTTGAAAGCATTGATTTGCGGATCGGCGCCGCTGGCCCCCCAAACCCAGCTTTTTTTCATGAGGATCGGCATTCCCGTCCTTCAGGCCTATGGACTCACGGAGACGACCGGAATTTGCACCCTCGACGACCCGAAACACGTCGTTTCCGGCCGCGTGGGAACGCCCATTCCAGGAATCGAAATGATGCTCGCCGAAGACGATGAAATCATCGTTCGCGGTCCCAACATTTTCCCCGGCTACTGGCAGCGCCCCGCGGACACCGTGAAGGCCCTGGAAGGCGGCTGGTTTCACACCGGAGATCAAGGCGAGGTGGATGCGAGCGGCAGTTGGCGCATCACCGGGCGCGTGAAGAACCTGATCATCCTTAACTCCGGACACAAAATCGCTCCTGAACCTCTTGAAGACGCGCTTGCGCAAGAGCTGCCGGAAGCGCCGCACGTGGTGCTTCAAGGCAATCAGCGCGGGTTTCTCTCCGCTCTGATCGCGCCGAATTCCGAAAACGGCCTCACCGACTCGCGCATACAGCCCGTAGTCGATGCTGTGAACGCGGGCCTCCCGCATTACAAACAAATTCATGCTTTCCAAATCGTGCCGGAGCCGTTCAGCGTCGAGAATGGCCTGCTCACCGTGAATGGTAAACTCAAGCGCGACGCAATCGCCGCGCGTTTCGCCGTCGAAATTGAGCAAATGTACCAAAAGAAAAGCGCATGAAACCCTTTCATGGCAAGACTCTCTCGTGGCAGTTGCGGGACGGCGTCATCGAGCTGCTCCTCGATCGCGCTCCGTGCAACGAGATCGGCTCCGACACTCTCGGTGAGCTGGAACAGTTCGTGATGGCCTTATCCGCACCGCAAACCGATGCGCAGGCGCTGATTATTTCCAGCGCGCGCCCGGAAGGCTTTTGCGCCGGCGCCGATTTGCGCGAGCTCTACCGCGAATCGCAGAGGCTGCCGGCCAACATCCGCACCCCGCAATTGCGCTCTTTTGTCGAGCGCACCCATCGCGTCATGAATTTTCTCGATGCCGCGCCGCTCACCACGATTGCAGCCGTTCACGGTGTCACGTTCGGCGGCGGATTCGAGCTGGCATTAACGTGCGACCTGATCATCGCCGACAAGATGGCGCGCTTTTGTTTCCCGGAGCTGCGCCTCGGATTGATTCCCGGCTTCGGCGGAATTCCGCGACTCAAGCGGGATTTGGGCAACGCGATCGTGCGCGATTTGCTTCTCACCGGACGCAGCATCAACACTACGAAAGCTCAAGCAATTGGACTTGTAAGCCAGATCGTTCGAGAGGGCCACGCGTTGCATATCGCTCGCTTGACGGCGGCCCAGTTGAATAAATTCGATCGCCAAACAGCAATCGCTGCCAAGAAGTTCATCAAGCCGATCCCGAGCGACGAGCTCCGCCACGAAATTGACGTTTTCTGTGAACTCTTCGCACGCCCGGCCGTCGAAGCAAGCCTCCGCAAATTTGTCGAGAGCAACGACGCTCTACCTTATCTTCCCTGATCGCTTACAGGAGCGTTTAGACGGAATGCCTCAGCCGTACTGGCCGGAATTGTGGCAAGATAATCGGCTATGCCTACGCTCGAAAGCACGACCTCCGAAGTCCTGGATCTCGCTGCCGCGCACTTCCGTGTCCCACGCGAGCAGCTGCGCCCCGACGACGATTTCTTCAAAAAACTCGGCATCAGCAGCCTGGAAGCCTTGGATCTCCTCACGCACCTCGAACATCACTTCCACATCGAGCTGCCCGACTACGAGCTTCAAGGTGTAAGCGACTTCCGCACCCTCGCGGAGCGAATCCAGTCGCGCCTCTAATGTTGGACCTTCGTAAGTTTAATTCTTTGGGAGAGGCGCTGCGCGCGGCGCTCGATCGTTGGCCTAGGGAAGTTTGCCTGATCGAAGCGGACCGCGAACGCGAGAAGGCGCGCCTCACTTATCGCGAATTCAAGGAAGCCGCGCTGCCTCTGGCTCGCGCGCTCGAGAACGCTGGATTCCAGAGCGGCACGCGCGCGGCAATCATCATGACCAATCAGTCGAAGTGGCTGATCTCCGCCTATGCGATTTTCTTCTGCGGCGGCGTGCTGGTACCGCTCGATTACAAGTTGACTCCCGCCGAACAATTAAAGCTGCTCGCGCATTCGAAGGCCGAGTTCCTGGTCATCGAATACCATCTTTGGCGCGTGATGGCGCAAGCCGAAGAATTCAAGACGCTCGCGGCACCTACCGTGCTCGTTACCGAAGCGCCTGCCGGGGCCGACCTTGCCGGGGCCAAACGATGGGAAGAATTTTGCAGTGCGGGTGAGCCCGTTTTCGCCCCACGGAATCGAACGGACCCAGCCTGCATCGTTTATTCCTCTGGTACCGGCGGACGTCCCAAAGGCTGCGTCCTCACGCACGAAAACTATCTCGAGCAATGCGTCGCGCTTACCGCGCTCTACCCCTTTTGGCCGGGCGTGCGCTACCTCAGCATTCTTCCGACGAATCATGCTATCGACTTCATGGTTGGCTTCATCGGCCCGTTCACCTGCGGCGCGGCCGTGGTCCACTTGCGGACGCTTCGCCCGGAATACATTCGCGAAGCTTTCACGCGCTACAAAATCACTTACATGACCTTGGTGCCCATGGTCCTCAAGAGCCTCGAGCGCGGGCTGCGCCAGCGTTTCGAGGCGCTTCCGCCCGGCCGGCGCAAGATGTTGAACGCGCTGATCTCTGTGAATCGCGCGCTGACGCGTAAATCGCCGAAGCCAAAAATCAGCCGGATGCTGCTGCGGCAGGTTCATGAAGCGTTTGGCGGCGAACTTCGCGCGCTGTTTGTTGGCGGCGCGTTCACAGAACCCGCCACGCTTCAATTCTTTTACGATCTGGGTATTCTGGTCGGCAACGGTTACGGCTCGACGGAAGCCGGAACCGTGATCACTATGAACGATTTCAAACCGTTCCGCCCCCACACCGTGGGCAAGCCGCTCCCCGGCATGCAAGTGAAAATTGTGAATGCCGATTCCGAGGGAATCGGCGAAGTGGTGGCGAAAAGCAAAACAGTAATGTCGCATTATCTCGACGACCCGCAAATGACCGCCGAAACAATCGTTGACGGCTGGCTGCTGACCGGCGACCTGGGGCGCATCGGGCCGGGCGGCCATTTGCAGCTCTTCGGCCGCAAGAAAAACATGATTGTCACCGAAGAGGGGAAGAATATTTATCCCGAGGACGTCGAAAATGCATTCGACGGCCTCCCGGTGAAAGAGTATTGCGTCTTCGCCGCAAATTATTTGTGGCCCGCGCGCACCATGGTCGGAGAACAACTGGTCATGGTGATCCACCTCGAACCTGGTCAGATCGTTTCCCCGGATCTGATCGTGAACATCGGCGAGCGCAACCGCCGCCTGCTCAATTACAAGCGCGTCAGCGGCTATCTCGTCTGGGAACGCGACTTCCCTTTGACGGCTTCGCTCAAGATCAAGCGCGGCGAACTTGCGGAAGAAATCCGCGGCACCCTCGGCCGTGACAGAGTGCTGCCGCTGTGAGTCTGCCGCGATTCTCGTTCGAGAAGGTCTCATCGCGGTGAGCGAACGATTCCTCGCCATCGTAAATCCCGCCGCCGGAGGAGGGCGCTGCGGCCAGCTTGCCGATTCAGTGCTCGAGCGTGTACGGTGTGACGCCGGGATCGAACTCGAAATCGTGCGCACTGCCAGCGCCGGAGAAGCAATCGGCATCGTCCGCAAGGCGTACGGTGCGGGCCTAAGAAACTTTCTTGCGGTCGGCGGTGACGGCACCGCGTACGAAATTGTAAACGGTCTTTTTCCGGAAGCGCTGCGAGGCGAACGCCCCGCGCTTGGCTTTCTTCCTCTGGGAACCGGCAATTCCTTTCTCAAGGATTTCACTTCCCGCGGCGTGTCACACACCATCGAGTCGCTTCGAAATCGAACCCGCCGCTCCTGCGATGTCATCCGCCTGCGCCATACGCAAGGCGACTTATATTTCATCAATTTACTCAGCCTTGGGTTCCCTGCTGATGTAGGCGCCACTACAAATCGCCGGTTCAAACGCTTCGGCCAACTGGGATATATCTTTGGAGTGCTCACGAGGTTGATAGGCTTAGAGCACTCGGCGTTCCCGCATCGCCTGAACGCTGCGGGCGAATGGGACCGCCGGGCGTGTCTCTTTCTGACGTTTAGCAACAGCAAGTTTACCGGCGGCAACATGATGATCGCTCCGAAAGCGGATGCTGCGGACGGCCAGATCGAATACGTGCGCTGGAGCCCGGTCGGGCGTTTCCGCTTGCTGTGGACTTTGCCGCGCCTGTTTACCGGCACCCACATCGACCATCCGCTCGCCTCTCGCGCCGCAGCCAGGAAAATCGACTTCGAACTCCAAGGGCCCGCCGACGTGATGATCGATGGAGAAATTCTCCGCCTCCATTGCCGTTCGCTGGAAATTCTGCCTGGCGCGCTGGATGTGATCGCATGAAGCAGGCTTACCTCACGGTCCGCTCCCTGTTCTTGTGGGCCATCAGCGGGATTCACTTCGCCGTACTTTGCACATTTCTCGTGCTCCTCGGCCTGTTCATCGATCCACGCAAAAACGACTGGCCGCAGCGCGCCTTTTTCCGCAACATCATTCGCCTGGCGGGCGCGCGCTTTGAAGTGAAGCGTTCGCCGGGGTTCGATCCCACACGAACCAGCATTTTCATTTGCAACCATGTGAATCTTTTCGACGCCTTCGTGATTTATTCTGCCATTCCGCAATTCGTGCGCGGCTTCGAGCTCGAATCCCATTTTCGCTTTCCCATCTACGGCTGGATGATGGGACGCTTCGGAAACATTCCGGTGCCGGACGCTCCCAGTCGCGAAGGCCTCGAGACCATGACGAATCGCGCGAAAGCCGCTCTTGATTTGGGCATCAGCCTCATCGCCTTCCCGGAGGCCGGACGAACGCGCGACGGCCACGTTCATGCGTTCAAGAAAGGAATTTTCAATATCGCGCAACAATTCGGCGTGCCAATCGTGCCCATGAGCATCATCGGGGCTTACGAGTGGTTCCAAACCGGAAACTGGATGCTCTATCCCGGGAAAATTACGGTCTACCTGCACGATACGATCGATACGTCGAGCGTCGGCCGGAGCGAGATTGAGGCGCTCCGCATGTGCGTTCAGCAAATCGTAGCCGGACCTGTGGAAGAAAGTTTGCAGAAGAAAGCGGCTGAGAAAAACTAGAAAACGCTGGCTTCGGGAAGCGTTCGCCCGGCCCGCAGTTCCTGCCAGGTATAGACGACGCGATGAAACACCGTAAGCGTCGAAATCGTCGCGATCACCCAGAGCGCCGGCGCCATCCGCGTGAAAGCGCCGCCGAGGATCAGCAGCACCAGCCGCTCCGGCCTCTCCATGAACCCCACTTTGCAGGAAGGGATCAACGATTCCGCGCGCGCGCGCGAATAGCTGACCATGAATGAACTCGCCATCGCCACGGCTGCGAGGGTCATATAAAACGGACGGCCGATGAGCGTGTAGTGAACGACGAGACCCATGTAGAGCGCGAGGTCCGAATAGCGGTCGAGCGTGGAATCGAGGAATGCGCCGAACGCCGTGACGCGCCCCACGCGCCGCGCCACCTGGCCGTCCGCCATGTCCAGAAAACCTGCGAGAAAAAGGATCGCCGCAGCTTCATGAAATCGCCCCATGGCAAACATGGCCGCAGCCCACGAATTTACTCCCAGCGCCAGGAACGTGAACATATTCGGCGTGAGCCGGGTCGCAGCCAAACCGCTGACGACGTGGCGCAGCAGCCATCCGCCGCCCTCGCCGATCCAATAGGTGATCGGTTTCTTTCGTTCGGTTTGCTCGTTGGCCATTGGTTAGAATCATACAATGGAATCCCGGAAGCGGATACGATACGCATGGCGATGTGAGTGCCTGCATGAATGGCGATGAGCAAATCTGATCTGAACGCGGTCTACACGCGGCCGGGGATGCGCCGCCGCTACGAAGTTTGGTTCATGCGCCTCGGACTTGCCGACGGCAGCGGCGCGTGGTGGTTTCGCTACCTTTTGACGAATCTGGCGCGCGGCGGGTGCCCTGGGAATCCGCGCGGGATGCCGGTGCAAGTGTGGGCGACGTGGTTTCCGCGCGCAGGCCTGCCGCAATCTTTTATCCGCGGATTTTCGACGGAAAGGCTTTCGCTCAGCGCGAGTCCTTTTCGCCTCGCGCATGGCGAGAATCGCGTTGGCGAAGATTCTTGCTCGGGGCAACTGAGCGTCGATGGCCACTACCTTCGATGGGACCTCCAATATCGCTCAACCTTCGCGCTGACGCTTGGCCACCGCGGCTGGCTCGGATTTTCGCGCACGCCTCATTCCGATGCGATTTTCTCGGGCGAGATCGTCTTCGACGGGCGCGTCTTTCGCGCAGACCCGCTCGGCTATGGACTGCAAGGACACAACTCCGGGCATCGTCACCGGCGAATGTGGACCTGGGCGCATACCATTTTTCCCGATGCGAATGGCGCGGGGCTTCCGAGCTTCGAAGCCGGCGAGTACGAGATGCCGCTGGGCCGGCGCGCCAGAAACGCAGTTCTGTGGACGGGCGGGGAGGCTTACGCATTTGGGAGATTCGAAAATGTGCAGCGAGATCTCGAAAACCCACGCTGGAGTTTTGATTGCGCGAACCGGAAGACTGGGACGCGACTGGTTGTCTCTGTCGATGGCAGCGGCGGCTCCTGCCACCGCCTTGCGTATCTGAAGACCGATTGTTCGGGCACATTCGAAGTCGCGAATAACAGCCTGGCGCGCACGAAATTGACTTTTTCCCGACCCGGTCGCCCGGATGTGGTTCTGGAAACCGACGTCGGCGCAGTGCTCGAAATGGCCGGCGGATAGCACACCAGACTGTGCCGAGAGCTGAACGAGCTAGACATGAGCGGCCGCCATTTCGGGGACGTTGCCGCCGAAATGCAGTTTCGCCTCCGTGAGTTTCTGCACTTCTTCAGGAGTGAATCCCGGCGCCACTTCGCGAAGGACCAGACCTTCGGGCGCGACGTCGATTACGGCCAAGTCCGTGATGATCGTGTTCACGCACTCGAGCGCCGTGAGCGGGTAGGTGCAGGCCTTCACAATTTTCGGCGAACCATCTTTCGCGCAGTGCTCCATGGTGACAATCAGCCGCTTCGCACCGATGGCGATGTCCATCGCACCGCCGATATTGCCGGCGCCCTTCGCGGCCGGAACTCTCCAGTTGGCGAGGTCGCCTTTCTCGGAGACTTGCAGCCCGCCGAGAATGCAAATGTCGAGATGGCCGCCGCGCGTCATCACGTGCGCGTCGACTTGCGAGAAAAAAGCAGCGCCGGGAGTAAGCGTCACCGGGACTTTCATGGCGTCCACGAGATCGAAGTCTTCTTCGCGCGGGTTCGCGCGCGGCCCCATTCCGAGAATTCCGTTCTCGCTGTGAAAAATCACGTTTACGCCGCGTGGGAGGTGTGCCGCAATCAGGTTTGGAATTCCCCAGCCCAGATTGACGTAGGCGCCATCGGGCAATTCGAGCGCGGCGCGCGCGGCGATTTGTTCGCGAGTGAGCCGCGGCTTAGACATGACGGATACCTTTCGCCTGAACGATGCGGTCGACAAAAATCGAGGGGGTAACGATCGCTTCGGGATCGAGGGTGCCGACCGGAACGATCTCTTCGACTTCGACGATGGTCGTAGACGCGGCGGTGGCCATGATGGGATTGAAATTTCGCGCCGCTTTGCGGTAGACGAGGTTTCCCATCGTGTCTGCGCGATGGGCCTTGATCAATGCAAAGTCCGCGCCGAGCGCCTGTTCGAGAATGCAGCGCTTCCCGCGAATCACGCGCTCTTCCTTGCCGCGCGCGACTTCGGTTCCTACACCCACGGGCGAGTAGAACGCGGGAATTCCTGCGCCGTAAGCGCGCATGCGCTCGCAGAGAATTCCCTGCGGGACTAGCTCCAGCTCTATTTCGCCCGCGTCGAACTGTTCGTGAAAATAATGCGCGCCCGGGCCGGGAAACGCCGCCAGGACGCGGCGAATCTGGCGGTTCTTGAAAAGAATTCCCAACTCGCCTTCGCCCGTCCCGCAGTTGTTGCTGATGACGGTGAGATTTCGCGCGCCACGGCGCGCCACGCCGCGAATCAAATTGTTTGGGAATCCGGCGCCGCCGAAGCCGCCAAACATGATCGTCGAGCCGTCGGCTACATTCGCCACGGCTTCCTCCACACTGGAATAGACTTTTTCTCTGGGAGACATTTTGAGACTCAGGACGTGCCCGGGGTGGGGATCGAACTCCCAGCCCCGTTGCAATCACGCAAGTTATTCATAACACGTTCCGACAAATCCAACAAAACCGATGGAAACGCCGAAAGTGTGTAGACCTATCGTGGTCAAGTCCGAATGATGGCGAGGTGCGAGATCCAGACCCTCGAACCATGTTCGGTAGGCGCGTCCGTCAGCTTCGACTACAGCGCGGCCTCTCGCAGGAAAAGCTTCTCCATCGCAACTACGTAGGCGGCATCGAGCGTGGTGAACGTAACGTCGCGCTGTTGAACATCATCGCGCTGGCTCACGCTCTTAGAGTAAAACCGGGAATTGCCAAAGGTCTGAAGATGAAGCCGTATGCGAACTGATCGGCGGTAGTGCTCTGATTCTGTGTTGATGGACCGCCACCACCAGCAACAGAGATTTGTTGCAGCATCTGATCGGGGCGTTGTGACCCGCGTTAACAGGTTGAGTTTTTAGCATCCGTTGCGCGCTTCCCGGCGACGCACTTGCCATGGGGGCACGCTGAATTGTCAAGGCCGCGCGACACAGCAAAAACAATCGGAGACACCTCGGACGATGTGGAGGGTAGGTTTCCCGTCACGCCTTCTGCACAAGAAAGTTTGAGTCGGCATTCTCTACTCGCGATATGCTCGCTCTCTTCTAGGAGGTCTCATGCTTCGCTCATTTCCTTCTGTACTGGCCACTCTTCTTGTTTTCCTGTTTTCACCGCTTTTCGCGAATGCACAGAGGTCTTTTGCAGTCGGCACTGCTTCTGCCACTCCTGGTGAGAAAGCCACGGGCTACCTTGAAGTCCCCGCTGGAATCGACGCCGCCACAAACATCCCCGTGGTCGTCATCAACGGCGCTAAACCCGGACCTGTCCTCGCTCTTGTGACCGGTGCGCATGGAACGGAATACGTCTCCATCATCGCCGTCGAAAAGCTGATCGGCGAGCTCGATCCGGCTAAAATCTCGGGCACGGTCATTCTGATCCCCCTCGTCAACATCGCCTCTTTCGAGCAAAAGGTCCCCCATGTCAATCCCATCGACAACAAAAGCATGAACCGCTTCTACCCTGGTCGAGCCGAGGGCACACAGACCGAGCGCGCCTCCTTCCTGATCACGAACCAAGTCATCGACCGCTGCGATTATCTGATCGACTATCACGGTGGTGACCTCGACGAGAGTCTCCGCCCCTACGCCTACTGGAGTCCGACCGGCAAGGACGCCCAGGACCGCCTCTCCAAGGAAATGGTCCTAGCCTTCGGTCTTGATCACATCATTATCTGGCGCGCCCGCCCCACCGACCCCGTCGCCACCCGTTATCTCGACAATACCGCCTCCATGCGCGGCAAACCGTCGATCGTCGTCGAAGCTGGTTACGCAGGAACTGTGGAAGCCGAGGACGTCGCACTTCTGGTCAACGGTACCTTCAGCGCCATGCGCGCACTAAAAATGCTCCCGGGCGAACCTCACCCGATCGAGAACCCGGTCTGGCTGGAGAAAGTTGTCGATATCTCGAGTGATGTCGAAGGGGTTTTCTATCCCCTCGTCAAGCGCGGCACCTACGTCGAATCGGGAATGAAGCTCGGCTACGTCACTGATTTTTTCGGCAAGACCATCTTTGAGCCCCGTGCACCAACCGCCGGCGTCGTCCTCCATCTTGACGCAGTACCCTCACTCAAGAAAGGCGACAATATCGCTAACATCGGCGTCCTCGCTCCGAAAGAGCCCTAGATGCTTAATCGGAGCCTGCTTGGTATGAGTGGAGCCACATTACCGGAGATTTGAAGCAGCACTTTGGTGGGAGAGATGATGAACCTTCACAAATTGAGAAAGAAGCTGTTTCGGTTCACTCAAATCTTACTGCCAGGATGGTGATCGTTTTCGTGGGACCACTGATCGGCCGATGATTCGCGCCGTTACGCTTCGCGCGGCATGGCGCCCGCGAGCAGAAGAACGGCGCCGCAAGACATCAGTGTATCCGCCACGTAATTAAGGCCATTGCTGAGGCTCGCGCGGTCCACTACTCCGATCGGCACGTAGACGACCAACTCCACGAAGAGCACGGTCAAGCCCAGCCAAGTCGCTGCTGCGCGGGTCTTCTTGCCAACAAGCAACAGGATTCCCGCGACTGCGTAAACCACGGCCGCCAGGTACGTCCAAATGGCGTGTCCGAAGATCCACGCGGGAGTCACCCGGTCCAGTGGAATGCCGGGAACGTAATTGGCGTGCAGGAATTGCTCGAGGCTGAAAAACAGCACGGGAATTGCAACGAAGTATCGCGCGATCGTCGCAAAGATGTGCGTGCCGCGCTCGCGCCACTGCTCGGTGAGACTGACCGCCAGCGCCAGAGCGCCGCCGCTGAAGGATGTTTCCCGCAGCGCGACCGCCAGCGCAAACCGATTTCGCGGATCTTGTGCCCAGCCCGGGCCGTGCATCAGCACTACGAAAAGGAAAAACGTCAAGGCGAGCAAGCTCGCCGATAGACGCGCCTGAATCTTGGTCACCAGGCTCAGCGCGGCTGCGATAAAGCAAGCGCCTACGAAGTAGGCCCAAAACTGATGCCACGGAATCCAATCCGGTATGATCGACGTGATGGCCTCCGTCACCGTGAAATGTTCGGTGCCGAAGGCCGCGATTGGTGCCGCGTAGAAGAGCGGCCCGAACAGAATCAGCTTGTCAAATCCTCGCGCCTTTTGCCAATCGCCGCGAAGAAAAATCGTGACCAGCCCGATTGCAAAAACCACTCCACCGGCAAAATATGACCAAATCACCCGGCTGGGAATCGCGAGGAGAACCATGGCTGCCGACGAATCCACTACGCTGCCGCTCACAATGATTCCTTCCAGCCCGGTTGCGCCCTAGCCCACTACCGCGATTTTGTTCTGTGTATTCATCGGCGGAGTCTATCACGGAGCCCGTTGTTCCAGTCTTGTCACATCTGTGCACGGGTAAGTCCCTGATCGCGTCGGATAACCGGAGATGTTAAGCACCGCTTCACTTTTTTGACAATGAGCCCATTGGAGTGTTGGAAAATCCAGGTCCCATCAGTTACCGATGCGCAGTCCTGTAGCTGAACAGTTTTTGGCATTCTTGTCGCAGAAAACCGCCGGTGACAGGGATAGGGTGATTGCCCTTCTCGAAAACAAGCCGGCAGGAGATGAGACAAGCTCGCCACTTGTAGTCTTCCGTCCCGCACTTGCGGCCATAAGCTGCGATGTCTTCTTGGGAAACGCCGTAGACGACCGCGCCAATTCTAGACCACACGCAGGCGCCGGCACACATGGCACATGGCTCGTGCGTGGAGTAGAGTACGAAGTCCGGCAGGTAGCGGCCATAACCGCTTGATACGTATTTGAGCGTTTCCAACTCTACGTGTTTGATGCTTGATCCCGAAGTTTTTACTCGGTTACCGGCACTTGCAATGACCACTTCGCGCCTGCCCATAAGGCGTGTGATGACCGCGCCAATGGGATAGTCGCCCCGGTCGCCGGCGCGTTTGGCCTCCGCGACAGCTAGTTCCATGAACTTCTTTCGCGGCCTGTAGGAAGCGGGAATCAATGTAGATGGATTATATCTGTTTGTCGCAAGTGCTTCTCAAGATGGCCGTACATTTGTGCTGCGTCATCGTTGCAGCCGATTACGGTCTTCCATCGGGGAGAGAAACAATCATCGAAGTCGCCACTTATGACTGATGCGGCGTTAACCGCGTGGGTGGGGTTTTTTGAAAAGTCTATTGATTTTTGGCGGCCTTGCACAAGCTGGCCGCTGCATCTTCCATCGAAGACCGCTCGTCAAACGAAAGGGCCTTGCCGCGCCAATCCCTCAAAATCCAAGTGAACTTGTTCTGCGCAGAGCCGACTTCGGCTCTGTATTTCGATTCGGATTCATTTTCGGATAACTCAACGTCCTTACAGGTCCGCAGGAATGTCTCCTTGAATGCTGACGTATATGTGGATTCTGGATAAAAGAAAAGCTTGCCCTTCGCTTTTGAATTCTGTTGCGGCGAAACAAGGACTAGCAAAAGGACCGCCAGCATACTCATGGCGGTGCATTCTACTACGGAAATCCGACTACCGCCGATTCGCCTGCTAGACTTTCTCGACGCGGTTTCGCGGGAAGGTGTATCGCTCCGACTTCCTTCCGAAGTGCGGCCACTCCACGATCACCTTGCGCCAGATGATTCCAATCACTTTGAGCGGCGGACTGCCGCCATTGAGGCGGACGTAGTCGCCGATAGACAGTCTTTCTTGACGTTTCTGCACAAAAACTCACCTTACCTGCACAAAAACCCATCACTTGGAGCGGCTTTTTAGGCAAGGCCGATCATCGATATCAAAAACGACCAGGTGAAATTCAATTGGAGGGACTATCGCGATAACAGTCTGCAGAAAACCATGACCCTCTCGGCAAACGAGTTCATCCGCCGATTCCTTCTGCACGTTCTACCGAGTAGGTTCCACCGCATTGCCGCCAACTTCTAAGCATAGCTCCTCCAAGTGAGAGTTCTTCCAAGCCTGCGACACCCGAGGACTATCGTGATCGATACGAGAGACTCACGGGCCTTTCTTTGCGGGAATGTCCCGTCTGCCATCGAGGCCGGATGATCACGATCAAGGTTCTGCCTGAAGTTCGTTCTCGTGTTGCTGGAGTCGAGTGCGGCTCGACAGAGTCATGTTCCGGTTGGTCCACGACCGAAGACATGCGCGTGCGGTCTGAGCCGATGGGGAAATTAAATCGTCTACCGCTGGCCCACAGTTGCGGCTTTTGACCTTTTGTGTTTGCGGGCATACTCCTGTCTCAATTGTTCTTCGGCCGTGAGCCAATCTTCTAACGCGTCAGCATATTGGTGCGTCAGATAGATTTCATAAGCCCGCGTCTCTATCTCGTCGTGGGTCGGAAAATCTCTCTCGGTATGTGGCATTTCGAGCCTCCCCACAGTGAAATAATGTCTGATTCGCGGATGTTGTTACCTGGCACGGTCCGTCGTGCGGGCCGTGAAAAGCAATCTTTACTGGCCTGTCGCTGACTGTTTCTTGGGTGTCGTTGCTTCCGGCTCTGCTGCGATCGTAACTTCGACTTCAGCACCCTTTTTCAGACTAACGGAATTGCCTGCGGCATCCTGCAAAGTGTTGTCGACCCGAATCTCTTTGTATAGATCGTCTGCGCCTTCAACTGCAATTTGCGCCTTTTCGGGCTCGCTGGGAACGACGGGAGGGATGATCTTCTCAACCGTTCCCGGAAGGGTGACCGTTGCTTTCTCAGTCGAGTCATCTTCGTCTTTGGATTTGTCGATCATTGATGGGCCTCCATTCTACTATCAGACCTGGAGAGGTATAGAGCCTACTCCTCAAATGTCCCCGATGAAAGAGTCCGATGTCTCCAGAACTGGCTACCCAGTGATTTCCAAGGCAGAACACGCGGCGATCCAGCGCGAGCGCTGCCAAGGTGAAACGAACGACAGAATGTTTTGGAGGGGAGCCAGTGCCGTAAGGATATCCTCGATTGGATCGTTCCTAGTTGCGACCATAGGAATGCCCTCGGCATTCGCCACGAGCCAGAAATCATGTTCGAGTTCGAAGATGGCCGTCACACCAGCACCCCTGTGTGATCTCGCACCCCGCAAACGTCGTACTCTGACTGAGACTGAATAGGATACGTCAAATTACGCGGATTGGTGTCACCAAACGAGGTAGTCACTTCTCTAGTACCGAACATTCGGGCTCAACTTCGCGGCGGCTTGTCACAATTGGTCATTCCCGATGCTTAGAAATCGTTCGGTTAAGCAGAGGACAAAAGGACAAGTCTGAGACTCCTATTGGGGGCTATTCGAATGATGTATTCTTTTCGCTATGCTAATCAACGAAAGACTAAGAGAACTCCGCGAAGAGAAGAAACTCAGCCAAGGGGATATTGAAATGCGCACGGGATTGCTCCGCTGCTACACCTCGCGCGTCGAGAACGGTCATACCGTTCCCAGCCTCGAAACGTTGGAGAAATACGCTGGCGCGCTAGAAGTTCCGCTCTATGTGCTTTTTCACGAAGGCCCGGTATCCGCAGAAGCCTTCAACCTTCCAAACGCGGAGCCACAGCGCGTGAGGAGAATGAGCAAGAAGGAATCCCGCGAGCTGCGTCTTTTCGCAAAGGCCATCTCCCGCATGAATGATCGGGAACGCCGGCTTCTGTTTCACGTGGCGGCCAAACTGGCGTCCCGAAGGTAGGACCTTTCTCTCAATTTCAGCCGATCCTATCCGCACCAAAGACGCGAGTGAGCTCAGTCATCACGGCGCTGCATCGGAGAAATTTGGTATCGGTCGGCTTTTCGCTCGAGTAGGTCACGGATTTTCTCACGAGTTCGTAGGCGGCGATGCCGGGGCCGCAGCGTTGGCTCCTTGCGGAATGGGACATCCGTTTCAAATATCCCGGAGCATGCACCCGCCACACCGAGGTACGTAAAGTAAAGTCCGTCGCTTGCGATTACCTGCCCGTTTGCGTCAGTGTTGCTCGCAATAAATCCGACCACGTTGCCCGAGCTGTCTGACGCGACGGCGACGATTACGTCTCCGCTCGCAAAACTCGTCGCAAATGAATTCGCGAGCGGCGAAGCAATCGTCATTGTCGAAAAGCAGGTGGTTGCGTTGGACGCCGGAGTCACTGTACCGGTCACATTGAAATTGGCGTCCGTCGCAAGATTGATGGTTACGCCCTGCCCACCGCTGGAAGTCTCGAACTGACCTATGTAGGCTGCATTGACCGCTGGGAAGAGAGTCGCGGTGAAATTTCCCGAATCGCTGCCCATGCAAGTTCCGGTGGAGGTGAATGTCCCGGTAAATTGATTACCGCCGAGAGCGACGTTTCCGGTGAACGCGATCGTTGCGCCGTTGGTGAACGTGACCGAAAACGTTACCGTGTAAACGAGGCCAAAGAGGTTCGTTTCAGTGATTGAAGTACTCGCGACGCTGCTGTCGGGAGAGCAGCTGGAATTCGTAAGTGTGTTGGCCGTGTTCGATGTGACAGACGTGACAATACCGAATACCTCAGTGAGCGTCACATCGGTAGTCACTTCCAACGGGTTGTAGCAGCCGGGGGTTGGGTCGCTGGGATTGTCGATATTCTGTCCTGTGCAGGAGAACGGATTCCCGCTCGCGTCGAGCAACGGAATGGCGTTCGGCACCGATTCGGAAGTGGCCGTGACTGTCCACTGCTGCGGCGTGGTCTGAGCGGACGCCGAGAAGGCGCAAGCCGCTAGCATTACAGCCAATGTCAGTGCTTTCATCGCTACGTCTCCCAAGCGTTCAGCAAAGCCGAACGGCGGACTCGATGGTTCATCGCGGACGAGCTTCGGTGAGCGCGGTCTAGGGGTCCGTACGAGAGGGGCGGCAAGGGCTAAGCCGCCTTACGGAACCGTGTGGCTCGCGATGTTCTCAGCTTAACAGGCGACTTGAATTCGAATCGAGGGTTGGAGGAGTACTACCACGATCAGTTAATACGACTCGATTGCCGCAGCGCCGACCGTGCAATCGAGTTGAAGCCACACGCAAAATCCCGACGGATGTGTACTCATTGGGACTTTCCCTTTCGTAATCAGTCGAACGGAATTCACTAGAACCGAGTTAACGACGAGTGTTCCAGGCTCGACGGCTTGAGTTGCGGTCTGGTTCGGTTTTTGGGCTGCTGGACTTGTCGTTTCGCTTTCCGGCACGACGGTGGTTGTCGCTCCGACTGGTATAAACCCTCGTTCCTTATGGCTGGCAGAAACGGTATCGCAGTAATGGTTTTGGGAAGAATTTCGACCTCAACGCCGTGATTCGCACCGGCGTTCCGCGGAGCGTGGCGATGAAGATATATCCGGTCACAAAACCGAGGCGGTGTTTGAGCGTTACAACATCATGTCTCAGCACGATCTGCGGGAGGCCGCACAGCGCCTGACGATGTACCTAGACGAGAAGAACGACAAAAGTACGACAAAAGTGGCCCTTCCAGAACATCCCCAAGAATCTCCAGCTGCCGTAAAGCTAGTAAATTGAGTGCCCGGGGTGGGGGTCGAACCCACACGTCCTGTTAAGGACAGGGGATTTTAAGTCCCCCGCGTATGCCATTCCGCCACCCGGGCGCGGTGGATGCAAAACTATCTTATCAAGCCGCTCACTGCAATACTCGCGCGCGGGCGCGCTGCGCAGCGACCGACGGTCGAAGAGGCGCCGAGATTGCAGAAGCGCACGCGAAAAAACACGAATTTGAAAAGTACCGTTTGTTGCGATTAGGAGCTTTGCCAGCACTGATTTGCCAGGGGTGGAGTGGCAAGACGCCTGACGCGCCTGACGGGCAACCCTTGCCCGTAAGCAAATAAAGGATTATCCTCCCCGGTGCCCGGGCTCTGGGGTTAACCGGGAGGCTGACTCGACCCACGAACTCGACCCAAACAATCAACGCAGGGTAAAACCAAAAGCTTCGGGGAGGCGTACTGTCCACGGAGCAGTCGCAGTCCAAATTCGTCGAATGGGAGGCATTGGGTAAGATGACAAAATCAAAGAAAGCTCTGATGGCAAGCGCAGCGTTGGTGGGCTTGCTGTCGGGCAGTGCAGCAACGATTCAAGCATCGAATGTGGTTTCAAAGCTGAGGGCATCTGCCAGTGTCCAGGACCAGAAGTCTGACAAGGCCGCGAAGGAAAAACATGCTTGTAAGGGCCAAAACTCTTGCAAGGGAAACGGCGGCTGCAAGGCGGGAGACAACGGTTGCAAGGGCAAAAACTCTTGCAAGGGCAAGGGCGGCTGCGCAACCGATGGCTCGAAGATGCCGTCGGAGAAGAAGCCGAGCTAGTAATCCCCAGTCGGGTTCGTCAGCGCGAGGGCCGGCTGGCAACTTCCGGCCCTCGATTCAACCCCAGAGCAGGTGGAGTTTGCAATGTCAGCGAATCAATTCAACAACTTCACGAATTATGGAATCGGAATCGGCCTACGGGCTACGCATTACAATCACATCCTGACTCGAAAACCAGTGGTCGACTGGTTTGAAATCATCTCCGAAAACTTCATGATCGATGGCGGGCGGCCACTGCATATTCTCGACCAGATTCTCGAGCAATACAAAGTGGTGCAGCATGGCGTGTCGATGTATTTCGGGTCGGCGGAACGACCAAACCGGGAGCATTTGCGGCGCTTGAAGGAGCTGGTGAAACGGACGAAGACGCCGTGGGTTACGGATCATCTTTGCTGGGGAAGCGTCGACGGGCGCTACACGCACGACCTGCTGCCGATGCCGTACACGTTCGAAGCCGCGAAAATCACGGCTCAAAAGATCCGTGAAGTGCGGGATTTTCTCGAGGTGCCGGTCGCCGTTGAAAACGTGAGCAGCTATGCGGAATTTCACGTATCTGAAATGACGGAGTGGGAATTTTTGACCGAAGTGGTCGAGGATGCCGATTGCGGGATTTTGCTGGACGTAAATAACATTTACGTTTCGTCGCAGAATCACAATTTCAACCCGCATACGTATATCGCCGAGACTCCGGCAGAGCGAGTGGCGCAAATCCACATCGCGGGCCACTCGAAATACCGCAAATACATTTTGGACACGCACGATCACCCCGTTATCGACCCGGTTTGGAGGCTGTACGCGGACGCGATTCATCGCGCCGGACACACCGCAACGTTGCTGGAGTGGGATGACCGGATTCCGTCGTTCGATGAAGTCCACGACGAAGCACTGAAGGCAAATCGATTTCTCGCGACCGAGTCGCTGGCGGCTGCCGTATGAAGCTTCTGAATCTGCAGCGACGGATGGCGCGCGCGGTGATGACACCTCTGACTCCGTCCGAGCGGATGCGGACGTCGGCGCCGAATGGCCGCTCCATGCGGGCAGTTGCGGCAGGATTCATCAAGCCCAACGACCGGCTTACTTCCTTCGAGCGACTTGAGATTTACAATCGCCAATATTGGTTCCGGATTTTGTCGAGCTTCGCCGAGGATTTTCCGGGGCTGCGGGCTGTGCTGGGCGACAAGCAATTCGACGCGGTCGCCAAGGCATACCTGCGCGCATGCCCTTCGCAGTCATTCACAATGCGCGATCTCGGCTCAAAACTGGAAGCCTGGCTAAGAAAACATCGGTCCGCGGCGGGTTCGCGGCGTGATTTGGCTTTGGATATGATTCGATTGGAGTGGGCGGAAATTAATGCATTCGACGGAAAAGCTGAACCGGCGCTCAAGCCAGAAGAGCTGGCCGCCGCCGATGCGTCCAAGCTGCGTTTGCGACTTCAGCCCTACATCCAATTGCTGGATTTGCGATACCCGGTGGACGACCTTCTATTGGAGGTGAGAGATAAGGAGGACGGCGAATTCGCGAGCAACGCCTTCCGCGAACAACGAAAACGGAAACGCATACACGCTGTGGCTCGGCTGAAACCCTCCGCGATCTTTTTGGCGGTGCACCGGTTGGATTTTTCCGTGTATTTTCGGCGTCTCGAGCGCGAAGAATTCCTCATCTTGAGGGAATTGCGCGAAGGCAAAACGGTCAGCCAGGCGATGGAATCTGCCTTCCGGAGGAGTTCGACTGACACCGAAGATCGCCCATCGCAAGTGCAAAGCTGGTTTCACGCCTGGGCGGCGCTGGGTTGGTTCAGCAGCCAAGCGAAAGATTCCAGCAGGGCGACGCGCCATCGGACTGATGGAGCGCTTGCTCAAACATGAAAGATGTTTGGAAGCAAATTCGGAAACTGCATGCCTGGTTCGTCAAGGTAGCTTCCAGCTTGCAATCGCCCTTTTTGCTGGTGGTGCGCTTGTATTGGGGCTGGCAACTCGCTACGAACGGCTGGGGAAAACTGCACAATCTTCCGCGTGTTACCGAATTTTTCGCAAGCCTGGGCTTGCCGGCGCCCGGCCCGACAGCGGCTTTTGTTGCCACCGTTGAGTTCGTCGGCGGCATACTGCTCGCGATCGGTTTGCTTTCGCGGATTGCTTCGCTCGCCATCACCATCGACATGATCACGGCGTACGTTACTGCGGACCGCGCGGCGCTGCTTTCGTTTTTCTCCGAGCCAGGCAAATTCTATGTCGCCGATCCGTACACATTTCTTTTCGCCGGCCTGCTCATTTTGATCTTTGGACCCGGAAAACTTTCCGTCGATACTCTTCTGGAGCGCCGATTCGGCGAACCGCAAACCTGATGGGCTCGGCGTGTAATTAAACGCCAAGGTCGCTTTTCAACTGTACTTCGCTCAGCCATATCGACAGCTGCAGTCCTTCCTGTAGTATTGAAAAGGTGATCTCGCGGATACTGACGCTCTTAATTTTGTTGCCTCTATGGGCAGCCCCGGCAGGGGAAATGAATTCGACCATTCTAATCGGCAAATCGCGGCTCGACATCGTCGTGGAGAAAGGTCAATTCGACCTTTCGAAAGAAGGCCTACTCGATTGGATTCGCTCGGCGGCGGAGTCGGTGACGACGTATTACGGGCATTTCCCTGTGCCACATGCGTTGATCCGCATTGCGCCCGGCGAAGGGCGCGGCATTCGGCACGGAATGACCTTTGGAAGAGGGGGCGGACTGATTACCATTCATGTGGGCGCAGAAACGACGCCGGCGGGGTTCCAATCCGATTGGATGCTAACGCACGAAATGATTCACCTGGCATTTCCCTCCATGTCCGAGGAGCATCACTGGATTGAGGAAGGAATTTCCACCTATGTCGAGCCCATTGCACGCGTTCGGACAAAGCACATGGACGTTTCGGAGATGTGGTACGAGTTGGTCCGCGACCTTCCACAGGGCTTGCCGGCCCCGGGGGACAGAGGGCTCGATCACACTCATACCTGGGGGCGTACGTATTGGGGTGGAGCATTGTTTTGTTTTCTAGCCGACCTCGAGATTCGCCGCCAGACCGAAAGTAAAAAGGGCCTCGAGGACGCTCTACGAGGCATTCTCGACGCAGGTGGGGATATTCGACGCGATATGAGTCTGGACGACGCGCTGACCCTTGGGGATGGTGCCGTTGGCGGTTCGGTTTTGAAAACGCTCTACGGCCGCATGAAGGATACGCCCGTGGACGTCGATCTTCCGGACCTATGGGAAAAACTTGGTGTGAAGGTGATCGACAGGCAAGTTCAATTCAACGACCGCGCCCCTCTTGCGGCCACGAGAAAAGCAATCACGTACGGTACTCCGCAGCCCACGGCCGGAGCAGACACGCCCCTCAAAAGCCACACCGTTTTCGCCGGCCGCACCTCGTCGCTTCGTCCATCCCGCAACGAATAACTCGCCCGCCGCGTCGTGCCCCGGAGGGGTAAGAACTTTGATATTCTCCCGACGGCCGCTGCGCTCGGACTTTCGCGTCCAAGCGCTTCCCAGGACTGGAAGGAGAGTTGTTGTACGACTACGTAATCGTCGGAGCGGGAACAGCCGGCTGCATTCTCGCGGCACGGCTGAGCGAAACCCCTCACACGAAAGTCCTGTTGCTTGAAGCCGGCGGTGAAGACCGCAAGAAAGAATTCCATATTCCGGCCGCTTTTTCGAAACTGTTTCTTAGCGAGTTCGACTGGTCGTACTACACGGAACCGGAGCCGCGCCTGGACAATCGACGGCTGTTCTGGCCGCGCGGGAAAGTGCTAGGTGGAAGCAGCTCGATTAACGCCATGATTTATGTCCGCGGAAATCGTGCCGACTACGACGGTTGGCGCGATTTGGGCAACGAGGGCTGGGGATTCGACGATGTCCTTCCCTACTTTAAGCGCGCGGAGAATCAAGCGCGCGGTGCATCGGAATTTCACGGCACGGGAGGCCCACTCGATGTTGCGGATTTGCGCTGGGTGCACCCGCTGACGCGCGCGTTTCTTGAGGCGGCAAGCGAAGCGGGATTCACGCGCAACGAGGATTTCAACGGCGCAACGCAAGTCGGTGCGGGGTTAAATCAAGTGAATCAGCGGCGCGGCCGGCGATGGAGCGCTTCGGATGCTTATCTGAAGCCGGCGGCGGGCCGTCCGAACTTGAGAGTCGAAACGCGAGCGCAGGCGACCTCGGTGCTCTTCGAAGAGCGGCGCGCCGTCGGAGTTGCTTATCGGCGGGATGGAGCTTCGCGCGAAGCGCGCGCAAGCCATGAAGTGATTCTTTCCGGCGGTGCGATCAACTCTTCACAGCTACTTTTGCTTTCGGGAATCGGCCCCGCGGACGAACTGCGCAGAATGGCAATTGAGGTGCGGGCGGACTTGCCGGGGGTGGGGAAGAATCTTCAGGACCATCTCGTGATGGTTGTCGAATACGAGTGCACGAGGCCGATCACTCTGGAAACGGCCGAAAATGTTTCCAATTTCCTCAAGTTTCGGGTTCTCGGCCGAGGACCGTTGACGTCGAACGTCGGTGAAGCGAGCCTCTTTACCAAGACGCGTCCCGGCGCGCCCGATATGCAGATTATTTTCGCTCCGGCCTATTACCGGAATCATGGATTCAATCCTCCGCCCGGCCATCGCTACAGCATCGGGCCGACGCTGCTGTCGCCACGCAGCCGGGGAAGCATCACGCTCCGGTCGAATGACCCGTTCGATCCGCCCGTCATCTGCGCGAACTATCTGGCGGATGAGGCGGATTTGCGCGTGCTTGTCGAGGGCCTCAAACTCGGAAGAAAGATTGGCCAAGCGCGAGCGTTCGCGGGATATCGGGGCGCCGAGACGTTCCCCGGCCCCTCGGTGGTAAGCGACGAGAGCATTGCCGAAAAAGTTCGCTCCACCGCCGAGACCCTCTATCATCCGGTCGGAACCTGCAAGATGGGGCGCGACGCGATGGCGGTGGTGGATTCCCAGCTGCGCGTGCACGGTGTCGATGGGCTTCGCGTCGTAGACGCTTCCGTGATGCCGACGATCATTTCAGGCAATACCAATGCGCCAGTCGCCATGATCGCCGAAAAGGCCGCAGACATGATCCGCGCGGATTCACAGGACCGACGCTCAGGCAAGTAAATTGAGCGTGGCGCAAACCAGCCCCATTTCGACAATCAATGGTACGTAGCGCGATCGATCCGCGATGGGTCTTACAGTCCGGCCGATTCCCCAATAACATAAAACGTGCTTGACAATTTAAAAGATCGCGCTATACATGCGCCAGCGACAAAAGCGACGTGGCGCTTCCCACCACGAGGGTTGAGTAGCTTTATTTCGGCGCGGAAGAACGGGGGCGAAAAGTGTCGAATACTCAGCGATTAGTGTGTCTCGCAGTTTGCTTCGTCGTGCTACTCCTTGGATTTTCCCTTCCAGTTTGCGCTCAGAATGTGGGCAGCTTGCGCGGAACTGTCATTGACAAGACGGGCGCGGCTGTTCCCGATGCGGCAGTGACTGTCACGGATCGGGCGACCAATGCGTCGCGCAATACGAAGACCAACAACGCGGGAGAGTTCGTCTTCCTGCAACTCAATCCTGCCACGTACAAAGTTGAGATCGCAAAGGACGGCTTTAAGAAGTACATCGAAGCGAACGTCACGGTTTTGGTGGCTACGCCAACAAGTCTGGATGTCCAACTCGAATTGGGCACCGTGAGCCAACAAGTGATTGTCGAATCGGCGGCCGCGCCGGCGCTGAATACACAGGACGCCACGGTGGGCAATACGTTCGCGGAGGACGAGATCAAAAGCCTCCCGTTCCTCGCGCGGAACGTGATCAACCTGCTGACGCTTCAGCCGGGCGTGGTTTTCACCGGCCAGTCAGACACCGATAAGCTTTCTATGGGCGCGATCGAGACTCTCGACCCGCGCGACGGCGCCGTGGACGGAGTTCGCGGCAACCAAACGAATGTGACGGTCGATGGCATCGATGCCAACGACTGGCAGAACCAGGCGGCCTTTACCAGTGCCCTGCCCGTTACGCTCGACTCCGTTCAGGAATTCCGCGTCACTACTACGAACGCCAATGCTACCAACGGAATCGTCGGTGGGCCACAGGTTGACCTCGTGACGAAGAGCGGAACAGACGCTTTCCACGGGAACATCCGGTGGTACTATCGCACCTCCGGGACCGCTGCTAACGACTTCTTCGACAAACTCAACGGCATCCCTCGCGGCAAAGACCAGCGAAACATCGGCGGAGGGTCTCTCGGGGGGCCCATCAAGAAAGGTCGCATATTCTTCTTCCTTGATAACGAAGAACGCCGGGAGTCGGTTTCCGTCTTAACACAAATACCTCAACAGGTCCCGACGACTACGTTGCGCGACGGCGTTTTAGTCTATCAGTGCGCTTCCGCTGCCGCATGCCCGGCCAGCACGGTTACGGGTCTAAGCGGCCAGACGTACCAGATTGCGGCGGGCAATTTTGGATTGCCGCCGACTTCTGCCACGGGTCCTTCCGTGCAGTCACTGGATCCCGCGGGTATTGGCGTCAATCCGGCCATGGTGAAATATATGAATTTGTTTCCGTCAGGCAACGCACCAGGGCAAGGATTCGACGGAGGCTTGGCGTTCAATGGCCTGATCTTCAATACGCTGGACGGAACAGCGAACAATGTCTACACAGCCAGACTTGACGTTAATCTGACGCAAGACGGGCATCAAACTCTGTTCTGGAGAGGCTCGCTGCAGGGCCTGCGAACTCAGCTTGGGTCAGCGCAATTGCCCGGCGAACCATCAGCCACTCAACTACAAAACAACAGTAAGGGATTCGCCATCAACTACCAGGCGCAGCTAAACCCTACCATGGTCAATACGTTGCGCTACGGACTCACCCGAATCGGCGTAAACGAATCGGGCGTAACGGGGTCGTCGTTTGATGTTCGCAGCTTCAGCGACATCGAGTCATTCGGTGCGCGGCCGTTTGGCCGCGCCGTTCCAGTTCACGAGATCAATGACGATCTGAGCTGGACCCGAGGCAGGCACACCCTTTCGTTCGGAGGCGCTACGTATTTCATCCGGAACAAAACCTCAACTGACGCTCTTTCCTTCCCGGCGTTCGACGTGAACAATGGCTTCTGTATCAATCTGTGCGGGGACGCCCTGCCCGACGGGACGAATGCGCCCTCTGCAAATAATTCGACTGCTTTCACGCGCGCGTTCATGATGCTGACGGGTTCGATAACGCAAGTCGATGCAACGTTTTTTGCCACAAAGACAGGCGCGGCCATCCCGCTGGGAACACTCGAGCGGCGAAAGTTCGACGAAAACCTGTTCCAGACGTATGTCCAGGATAGCTGGAAGGCGCGCCCGAACTTGACACTGACATTTGGCCTCCGTTACGGCTACGAAACGCCACCTTGGGAAGCGAACGGCAACGAGGTGCGGCCGACGATCGACATCGGGCAATACTTCAGACAGCGGGAAATAAACATGACGCAAGGCATCTCGTCCAGCGCCTCGCCACTGCTGAGCTGGAATCTGGCCGGCAAAGCGAACCACGGTGCGAATTCTTGGTTCGACCCGAATTATCACGACTTTGCGCCGCGCCTAGCTCTCGCATATTCACCTAACTTCGACAATGATTGGGCCAAGAAACTGTTCGGAAATGCCAATCAATCGGTGCTTCGACTCGGAGCGGGAATCTTCTACGACCGGGTTGGCCAGGCCCTTGCAGTTGATTCGGATCAAAATGGCTCGCCAGGAATTGCCAATTTCCTCATCGACAAATCGCAGCAATTCTCACTGGCAACGGCGCCGCGCTTTAGCGGCACCTGCACGCTCTCGGGCTGCACCGGGCTTCCCGCGGCTGATCAGCCATTTTTTACCCCTCCGCCGGCGCAGCTTACGTTCCCGGTCACTCCGCTGGCTAATACATCGAACCTGGGCTTCGCTGTGGATCCGCATCTGAAGACTCCCTACACGATCCACTTAACAGCGTCGTTCCAGCGCCAATTGCCCAAAGGCGTGGTTCTCGATGTCGCCTACGTGGGAACACTGGGCCGGCGGCTGCTTGGCAAAGCCGACTTTGCCCAGTATCTGGACCTCACGGACCCAGCTTCCAAGACGGATCTCTTCAGCGCCTACCGGCAGACTGCCAAGCTTGCGCAGGCCTCGCCATCGAGCTTGAACGCCGCGATCGACCCCTTTGATCCGACGAATGCGGCTCTAAACTCGATTCAGACGATTCCGTACTTCAACAACCTTCTCCCCAACATGCCGGCTTTTACCGCGGCGATTCTCGGGGATTCTCGATACGCCAACTTAACACCCACGCAAGCTTTCTATGCATTTACTACGATAGCCTCCGGCGCGGCCTTTGGCGGGTCGGCTTCTTGGTCGTGCGCTTTGTTCGCACTGGACACTAATTCGTCACCGGGTGGCTTGCCGACTCCCTGGAATGCGAAGCTGGATCCGAACGGGACAGGCTTCGTTTTGTTCCCACAGCAGTTCTCTCAGCTGGATGCATGGACGAACTTTGCAAACTCGAATTACCACAGTTTGCAAGTCACAGTGCGAAAGAGCGCAAGCTTCGGTACATTTGACTTCAACTATGTGTTCTCGAAATCGATCGACAACGGCTCGGCTGCGGAGAACGGCGATTTGCTCAATCCTAACGTATCGAATGGCACCGCAAACGGTTTGATTCAGAACCCATTTAATCTCCGGCTGAATCGTGCCCTTTCGGACTTTAACTTGAGGCACAACTTCAACGCGAGCGCGGTAATCGACCTGCCTTTTGGTCACGGACGCCGGTGGAGTTCCGGTGGCGGGCGCCTCAAACAAGCTGTGGTCGGAGGCTGGGAGGTGACGAGCGCTGCCCGGTGGCGCTCCGGTTTCCCGGAGAGTCCAGGTAACGGCTTTAATTTCCCGACCAACTTCTTCCTCACCACTTCCGGCCAGTTGCTCGCGCCCCTCGGGACGCAAGTAACCAGAAACATCGGCCTTGTCGACGGTAACGGCAACCGTATACCTCCGAACCTGTTCAAGAATCCTGCGGCGGCTTTGGCCGACGTTACCTTCACGCTGCCGGGGTTCCCCGGGTCGCGAAACACTTTAACCGGCCCCGCCTTCGCAACTTTAGACTTGGGTGTCAACAAGAACTTCCGCCTATGGGGTGAGCGCACTCGATTGCAGCTTCGGGCAACAGCTTTTAACGTATTCAACAGCGTCAATTTCAACGACACGGGTCTCTCGCTGGATCCGACTTCTCCGGCCACTTTTGGACAATTTTCATCTACTGCCACCTTTGGATTCGGCCGGGAAATGGAGTTTGCTGCCCGGCTTGAGTTCTAATCGGATTCAATTTTTCTACCAAGAAGGCCCTCGCTTCGGCGGGGGCCTTCTTCTTTTCGGCAGAGTCCTCGGAAACGGCCTGGCGCAGGCGTCATTGGAAAGTTCGCGCACTGGACTTTGCTTTTCTCGGGCTAGCGCATAGAATTCCTTTTGCCTCGCGCATCCTCATCTCTCGGCTTGGCCATGCTCGCAAACCCACGCCCACACCTTTCACGCCGCGAATTGCTCAGCGCCATGAGCATTGCAGGCGGCGTTTGCATCGGCCTCGAGAAGATCCTGCTGCCATCTCCGGCGTACGGACAATCGCGCAATTCCTTCGCGGGCGGCGAGATGCTCGGAATCGTTCCTCTCGCGCGTGAGGGCACACCTCCCATGGACACGCCTATCGGGGAGGAACTCGATGGTCGGCTCTATACCGACTTATCCACACTTGCGCCGGAGAAGCCGATTACACCGGTCGAGCGGTTCTACGTTCGCACGCGCGCATCTGCTTTGCTAAAGGACACCGACCTCCGATCCATCGAGATGCGCGGGCTTACCGGCGATCCGGTTCGCGTCAGCACAGAAGAATTGCGCGCCAGGGCACGGCCGATGGGCCGTCACCTGATGGAGTGTGCCGGAAACACACGCGACGGGCGCTTCGGCTTGATCAGCGTGGCGGATTGGACCGGCGTTCCGCTCACCGAAGTCCTGCAACGCCTCCCCGCTGTACCAACCGTCAAGGACACGCGCATTCTCGTTTCCGGCTTCGATCGCTACGCCTCGCAATCAGCAAGCTCCACACCTGGCGCGAGCTGGATTTTTTCACCCGACGACATTCGCTCGAGCGGAGCCTTCCTGGCCACCGAAATGGACGGCGCACCGCTCACGCGCGACCACGGTGCGCCGGTTCGACTCGTTGTGCCCGGCTGGTATGGCTGCACCTGCATCAAGTGGGTAAATGAGATTCGCGCGGTCCCCGACGCCGCCGAGCCAACCTCGCAGATGCAGGAATTCGCCTTTCGCACTATGCAGCACGGCTCGCCCAAGCTGGCGCGCGATTACCAGCCTCCCGCGATCGATCCAGCTGCGATGGCGACTCGCGTCGAGAAATGGCGCGTCGGTGACAAAATCAAATATCGAGTTGCCGGCATTTTGTGGGGTGGCACTGCACCTGTGAAGCGCCTTGAAATCCGCTTCAACCCCGAGGAAGATTACGTTCCGGTGGATAACTTCGAACAGAGCTCGCATGACAGCTCGACCAACAGGCCGAACGAAGGGTCGACCGCCAGATCGAACGACTCGTGGAGCTTTTGGAGTCATTCCTGGATGCCGGCCGCGCCAGGAAAGTATTTGCTGCGCTTGCGCGTTGCCGAACCTGTGGTGCCGACGCGGCGGCTCGACATGGGTTTCTACGTACGTGAGGTCGAAATCTCAGAAGTCTAGGATCGTTGCAAGCCGTCTCAGAATGCAAAAAGCAATCGCGCAATTCATTTCGATCGGAGTCTTAGTGGCGATGGCTGCGTCGCTGACGTCGCTCTTGCCCGCCTCTGCACAGCACGTGGGCCACGATGGAAACATGGTCGGTTGGGTGCCGCGCGAAATTCTCGAGCGTCCCGTGCCGCTGCGTCAGGGAATCGGAGTGCTTCATGACCCTGTCACAACGTCGTCGCCTGAAGCGCAGTCCTTCTACGATCAAGGGTTGGCGTACCTCCATTCTTTCGTCTGGATCGAAGCCGCGCGCTCCTTTCATCAGGCTCTGCGTCTCGATCCAAACCTCGCCTTGGCTTACGTCGGGCTTTCAGACGCCTACATAGGACTTTCCGATCCCGAGGCGGCTCGCGCGGCGATCGAGACGGCGCAGTCCTTGGCTGATGCAGTCACCGAACCGGAGCGCCGCACGATCGGCATTCACGTTTTGTTGCTCGCTTGGCTTGGCGACTCCGATTTGCAAAAGTACTTCGCCTACCGTAACGCTATCACGGCCGCTATCACCGCAACTCCGAACGACCCCTGGCTCTGGATTCAACGTGGATTCGCCGAAGAAGGCACTCCGCACGCGCACGGTCAGAACGGCGGGCCCGATACGATCGCGTTTTACGAAGCGGCGCTCCCGCTCGCGACGGACGAATTCGCAGCGCATCACTATCTCGCGCATACGTACGAAACAATCGGCCGCCCTCAGGACGCTCTCGCCCAAAGCGAAATCTACGTGCGCATGGCTCCCGCCATCCCGCACGCGCACCATATGCACGGC
>Ga0307475_10000265_pt1 | contig 32042 bp, 32 predicted proteins | sample atmos_gasesECM1C_FD_203317 | JGI IMG/M metagenome (GOLD analysis project Ga0307475, IMG submission 203317) | Hardwood forest soil microbial communities from Morgan-Monroe State Forest, Indiana, United States - atmos_gasesECM1C_515 | ecosystem: Environmental > Terrestrial > Soil > Temperate... | reverse complement strand
CATCACGGAAGCCAAGCTCTTGCATTTAGGCTAGTTAGAGGCTCTTTGGCGTTGCCGCAGGTGGCATCCCTTCCGTTGGTACCCCCCTCACATGTCAAAATGTAAGGAAGCACTTGAACATACCCCCCTATCTCCCTCAAAGAGTGCGGATCTATCTGATTCCAAGAGAATTACTGTTTGCCGTCATCCAAAAGAGTGCGGTCAAGTGGAAAGTCACAATCCCGGCAAGTTGCCATCCCTCCGGCCGCCAAGAACATTTCGCTTAAAGGGAGTTGTGCCCTCACGAATAATTACGATGCCGAACGGCATCGGGATTCGGATTCACCATAATATTGTTAGCCCCCCCTCCACCTCGGGAGCCGCGGGGAGTTGCCTGAGCGGGCCATCCACGGGCAATTTCTACATCAATCCAATGGCGTTCAACTGCGCAATGGCGTTTGATCCTGTTACCTACACTGGCATAAATTCGTTCGGAGTCCCGCTGTTTTCATTTGGAACGCTCGGGCGGAACGCGATTACCGGTCCCGGGATCAGCAACTGGAGCCTCTCCGCCTTCAAGAAGATGAAGTTTGGCGAGACAAAGTCTCTTGAGTTCCGGACAGAACTCTTCAACGCATTTAACCATGCTCAATTCATCTTCCAGAGCCCCAATAGCAAGGGCTTTAGCGGTACCTTTGGGCAAGTTACGCAGACGCGTGGACCGCGCCTGATGCAGCTTGCATTGAAGCTCTATTTCTAAGGGTTAAACTCATATGAGGAGCGGCATCTTGAACCAGATCCCAATAACGATTGGCGATCAAAAGACCTACGAGTAGAGGGATAGCTCTCAAATATCTCAAATAGAGCTGCCTAGCACGCGATCGAGAAGCTATGTTAATCTGAGAGTCCTGCTTGGGTCGGAAGTTTGGCCTGAGGGTATCGGTCGGGGCGTAGCGCAGCCTGGCTAGCGCGCCTGGTTCGGGACCAGGAGGTCGATGGTTCAAATCCATTCGCCCCGACCACTTTTCTTCAAACCAATCAAACAGTTACGCCCACTTCCTGTTCAACCACAACTTTGGGTTTAGGTTCATTAGGTTCAATTGAAGCCAATGAAACCGGAACATCGAAGCCAATCCCACACCGGTTCACCACATCCTTGCGGAACGCCACGTCGGTTTTAATCTGGTCGTAGTGTCCCGACATGCCCTCGGTGCCCCAACCAAGCCAGAAGTGAAGGACACCCTCTGGGCAGTTGGTATGGTTTTTGAGGAACGTGTCACGGAAACGGCGAAACCCGTGGTTCCCGGCCTTCTCGAAGCCGACTTCCGCAAGAGCGGGGTGGAGATGGCGGCGGAGAATGTTGGACTGGCTCAACTGCTTACCGTTGCGGGTGCAGAATAACAGCCCAGACTTGCGGTCGCCGATGAACTCAACCAACAGCTTCGCCACTTTCGCAGGGAGGTCTATTTCACGCTCCCCGTTTTCCGTCTTGAGGTAATCGTGAATCTCGCCACGCCACGCCTTCTCGTCGACTATGATGCGTGACCCGTTATCGAGAATCTTCTCGATGCGGATACCCAACGCCTCACCGACACGAAGACCGCTCGCGCCGCAGAGGACGAAAAGCATACGCATCTGTGGTTTGATGGTCAGCGAGTTAGCAAGGTGGTTCATTACTTCAACCGTGAAGCATGGACGGCGTTGTTTCTTCTTCGTGACCTTCGGGATGACCAAGCCCATCTTTTTCCAATTACGTGGATAGATTTCCTCGCCATCCTCAGTGACGCAGGATGAGATAACCATCTTCACGGCTTGGAAGTAATTCTGAATGGACTTGGGTGACAAACCACCCGCAACCATCTGGTCGATGAGTTCTTGAGCGGCCGTCTTCTTGATGGATGCAAGCGGGAGGTCCCGGAAAATGGTCCCTTTGATGTCAGTGGGGAGAATCCACGTATCGAGGCAGTTCTTCCAGTTGTAGAGCGTGGAAGGTGCCACTTTGCGCTTCTTCATGATGCTCAACCAAGTCTCAGACTGCTGGCCGAATGCGGTTCCGAGGACAGACGCCACAGCTGCCTTGAGTGTCTCCTCTTTGTCCGCACCCCTTACAGCGATGATTTCCTTGGCTTTGCGTTCACGTGCTGAGGCTGTCAGAAGCCCCGGACCAGATATAGGACAGATTTTTTCCCGCATGTAGATTCTCTGCTCTTGGCCCGGTTTATCCATCCAGAACCGCACTGTCCACCATTTACCGTTGATGCTGATACTGCCTGTCTGTCCACGTCGGCGACTCATGCTCTTTCCTCGCTTGTGTCGCTTCAGTGGTGTCGCAGACACATTATCAAGCCGACTGTCGACCAGTCTATGAGTTTTTGCCAGGGGCTGTACTACAAAGGACGAGACACACAGTGAGGCTCGTTGCGTCGGCAGGATGCCGGCATCTGAGGAGATTCCCGGCGACACCTCGTTTATGATCGCTTGCGTCGGGCGGCTAGGCATAGCGTGCGACTACCTGTTTGCGTCAATCTGGGTTAATCGGCATTCCTGTTCCTGCAGTCTTCCTCACGGCTCCTGACTGGGTTCGCCGCTGTGAGACTGACTGCTCTCACTGGACTGCGAGAAAGCTGTACCACGTTGCAATTCCGCCTGGGCTTTGGTGACGGTGAGGCGTGCGTAACTCTCCGGATTTGATTTTTCAGAGGTGCGGAAGCGTGCAATTTGGCGGATGACCTCTTCCGGGTCTTCGCCACGAGCGAGTGCTCGTTTCGCGAAGGCCCAGTCGTGTTCGGACTGGCTCAGATTCGTGCGTGACGAAGTTTCCCGCTTTGCGCGGTTGACGTAGTTGTGGTGAAGTGAGTCCTGGGAGTCGATGTGCAGTTTGAAATCCCGGAGATGGTAGATTTCCGTGGACTCCCTTCGAGCCTCGACATAGAAGTCTGTTTCATATTTCTTGTTCGCAAAACCAGGTAGCCGGAGGACCCGTGTCGCATCGGTGGCGGCGGGATCTCCACTGAACTCGCGTGCCAAGGCGTGCAGAAGTCCTTCGGCCTCGTCGAGACTCATGCCATTCACCTTCCAAACAACCTGAAATTTTCCAGGCGAACTGGTCAGGATGTAATTTGGCTTGGGAACGGCGCTGGAGCTTTCGACGAATTCCAGTGCTTCCGGCCCGCCGTGATCCAGGTCGAGATAAACGTGCCGGATGGAATCGATGTCTTCCTTCGTTCGCGTCGAGGCATCCTGCCGGAGCGGATTCATCCCTATATAGATGTCCGACCCGTTGGCGTTCTTATAGCGCAACCATGCTTGAAACTCCGGGTTCGATGCCTTGTGGGCGCTGGTAATGCGCTGGATGGTCTCGCCGAAGTCCCGGTTCAGCACGAGCATGGCGATCCGGTCGGTCTGCTCGAAGTTGTCGAGAATGTATTCCGACGCGGACGGAACAAATGCAGTTGGGTTCTCCACAGAATTCATAGAACCTCCTTGTGACTGTCAAAAATAAAGCCGTAGTTGAATTCATCTCTGTCGGGATCGTAGCCGTGGATTTCCACGACTTCGGAAACGAAGCGCCGGCCGGGCCGCCGCTCTAGGTGCACGACGACATTTACGGAATCACCGACGTTTGTTTTGATCGCGCGATAGGGCAAATCCACGCCGCTCTGCAACACGCAACTCGTGAATCGAGCAAGGCCCTGTTTTGCGGAAGTGGCATGGACGGTCGAAAGGCTACCGGAATGTCCTGTGTTGAGGAGCTGCAGCAGATCGAAGGCTTCTCCGCCGCGTATTTCACCGAGGATGATCCGGTCGGGCCGGTGACGAAGGGAGGCTTTGAGGAGATCCCGAATGGTGATGGCAGGCAGACCGTTCTGCGGCTGCCGCGCTTCGAAACGGACCAGGTTGTCTTGGTCCATGTGAATTTCAGACGTGTCTTCGATGAGGAGGACACGTTCATCTGGCGGAATGAACTTTCCGAGGACATTGAGCATCGTAGTCTTCCCAGATCCAGTACCCCCAGCGATGAGAATGTTTTTCCGAGCGAGAATGTAGTTTTCGAGTTGGTTCGCGAGCCACCGCTCCAGTGTTCCTGCCTGAACGAGGTCTTCGACACCGAAGTGCCGGGCATTGAATTTCCGGATGGTTAGGGTTACACCGTTCACACTGCAAGGTGGAATGACTGCGGCGACGCGGCTGCCATCCGGGAGCCGGGAATCGAGGATGGGTTTCGACTCCGAAATGTCGTCGCCCAATCGCCGGGCGATATTCTTCACCGCGACCATCAAGGACTTCTCACCGAGGTTCACACCCTGAATCGGCTCGACGAATCCGGCCTTTTCAATGAAGATGCGGTCCGGGCCATTGACCATCACCTCGCTGATCGAGTCATCGAGAATCAGGTGCTCGATCGACTTGAGAAACGGCAGGATGGTTTCAAATCCGTTCATTACAGTTCTCCGTCCGCAAGTTGCCGGAAGTAGGATTTGTTTACGTTGTTGTAGTAGGGCTTGAGGTAGCAAAACATCGGCGGCATTGGGTTCGTACCGTCGTAGGCGATGGTCACTGACTGCGCGTTACGCAGTTCCATGAAGGTCTTCGTGTCGAAGCGCAGATTGTGATGTGGGCTGTAGCTCTTGGATGCCGTGATATTCGCCTTGTGAGAGAGGGCCTTGCCGGAGAGGAAGCTGACGTTTGCGTCATGGCCACTTTCCGAAAGGTTGTAGCTGGCCTTTAATTTGTACTCGCGCCCGCAAAGCTCGCTGGCGATTCTCGCGGAGAAGTCATCGGAAAGCGACAAGAAGATTTTGGTGCGAAACGTCTGCAGCAGGGTCCGCCACGATTCCCCCGGTAGTGCGGACTTAAGGGAACTGATGCTCTGCGTCGCGATGATTGGGATGCATTTGGGTTGCCGGGACAGGCTGAAGAATTTTTCATCGCCGGTAGGCTCACTTTCACCGACCGTGGCGAAGTGTTGATACTCATCGCAGAGAAACAAAACCTGCCGGAAATAGCTTTCCGGATGCTTCTCCATCAATGGCACACGGTTGAGCACCGCCCGTTCGAAGTCGAGTTTCAACATCACACCGAGGGCCTTGGCGAGGCCCGCGTTCATGGCGATCGGGAAATTCAGGCCACAGACACGGCCATTCTCGGCCAGCCAAGAGAGAGATGGCAGCGGTCTGCCAAACCTGAAATCCGCATTGGCCTGGGGGTCGTAGCACTCCGCGGGAGGACAGAAAGTGCGCTTGACGTCGGGGCTGTCGTCGAAAAGCGAAAGAAATACCGAAATTCCCTCGACGATGGAGGTCCGGAGTTTGGGCTCGATTCTCTTCCAATCCTGAAAGAACCACCGCTTCACAGCTTCGAGTTGCGCTTTCTTTTGAGCAGGAACGGGATTCTTGCGAGATGCATTTTCGGCCTCCCACTGAATGGCTCTGTCCTTCAACACCGCGACGAGGCCTGGTGTCAGGGCCGCGCGGTAGCGGTTGGACTCTTTGTCCAGCCGAAATTTGAATGGGTCGAGGTCGCGCGGATGCTTCAGATACTCTTCTTCCCACAGCAACGCGGAATCGGCTTCGATAAGCCGCCTGTCCGCCTCCTTTATTTTGCTTTCGAGCAGATCGGGGTTGATCGCGCATTCATAAACATCGAAAAGTGTGACGTAATCGAAAGCGACCTTGTGAAGCAGGATGATGAATTTCACGAGGTTGGTGTAGGCTTGCTGCCAGAAGGGTTCCTTGCCCCGGCCGAAGAGGTTGTTCAGCAGTGAAGCGATGTTATAGGCAAGGGCATAGGCTTCGAGGTCGTTGTGAAGCGGGTTGTAACGGTACTCGGATTCAAGGCTGATTTCGACGTAGTCACCGGCGCGTCCGTGCCGTGCGAGGATTTCCTGCACCTTCCCGCAGAAGTCGCCTTTCACTTCCAAAATGAGTCCGCCGATGCGCCGCTCGGGGTCTTCGGCGCGATAAGCCAAAATCTGCTCGGCGAAGGGGTACATACAGCTCGCCGTTTTTCCAGAGCCGACCGCGCCCACGATGGCGATACCTGTAAAAAGCCCTCGCTCCGGGATGACCAGCCAGCGCGGTGTTTCCGAGGGGATTTGCTTGCGGGGGTGATGTACCTCGCCCACCACGAGAGAAAGTCCTGTCCTTTTCCGGGGGGCAGGATAGAGAGGTAGTTCGCCTGCCCGAATCTTGCGGCCTGCCTTGAGGGCGAAAATGTAGATGCCGGAAAGCAGGATCGAATAGGCGATGTAAGGCGTTGTATAGAGGAAGAGGGTGTAGGAGTACTTGAAGAAGAGAAAGGCCGGCGCAGAGCGGATGGCCATGACCCGCAGAAAGATATTGTCTCCCGGGAATGGCACCCTGAAGTAGAGCGCCATTCCCGTGGCCGCGGAGAGGAGACAGGCGAGGAAAACTCTCGAATGGAGGATTCGTTGGATCACGCCCGCGCCGCCTTTGTCGCGTGGCTATCCTTCCTGTCAGCTTGCGTCTGTTTGCGCCAGCGGCGGAACTCCACATCTCTCCAAATCACGATCTTCAGTGCGGAGTTGACGACGTGATCGGGCGTGCTCTGGATGAAGGTCGCGTACTTCTCGACCGCAACTGCAATTGGCTCCTGCAGTTCGTATTCGCGCTTTACCATCTCCGGCGGTCTGTTAATAATGGACATGATTTCTCCTTCCTTCCTTATCTCTTCTTGGCATCAGTGGACGCGGGCAAAACACATGGTGAACAGAGTCTTTCCCTGTTCACTGGGCTGGAGCGACCGCCACGGTTCCCGTGGCAACGAAGTGGGGTCGCTCCAGCCCATTCCGGGGATTCGCCCGCGTCCAAACTGAATGTCGCGCCATGCGCAACCTCTATGCTCCCAACAACTTCGCGTCACCCCGGGGGTGACGCGAACGGTGACGGGGAGCGTTATGTGTGTCTTTCACGCACCCGTCACCGCGACGAATTATTTCTGCCACTGGTGAACGGTGTTCCTGGACTAGAAACGTCCCGAAGAATACGGGCTGGTCGGGCCTGAGTTGCGAAAACTCCAACCGTAAGTCACGCTCCGTGATCGTCCCCGTGCTCCATGCATGATAGAGGCTTTCGAAGCGGGCACCATGGAAACGCCGCCGCGCCTCATTGAGGAATTCAAAGTCCTCTGTAACGGGCACGATATACTCGTGGCGCTCCCACTTCCTGCGCACCTGGAAGTAGCGGAGAATCTCACCCGAGACGTCGGATTCGAGGGGCCGCTTTACCAGGGAACGGAAACGCTCTTCGGCCTTTTGAAAATAGACGTCCTTCGCGGCGATATAGAGGAATCGGAAACTCTTGAGCTGCCGAAAGAGCCCCTGGTAGGCCCCGAGATGCGAAACGAAATGGGACGATGTTTCGAAGCCGGAATCCACGTAGCTCAGGGTGACCACAGGGGGAGAGCCTGAGAAAGGCGAAGAAAGAAACAGGGGAAACTTGTCGACAAAATAGCGGAGGGTCGGCTTGCTTGCTGGGCCGCCCTCGTAGACCTTGGCTGGCAGAGAGTCCTTGGGGACCCCCAGTTCATCACAAAAGAAACTGACCTTGTCTTGCTCCGTTTCGAAGTAGTTCAAATCCTGGTTGGCCAGAATGAAGTCCAAAAGCACAAGCCGGGAACGCATGAAATCGAACGAGTGCCGTTTACGGTTCCGGAGGTTGTCCTTGTCGATCTGTCCGTAGATGGTGCGGGAAAACAGGTGAAAGATGGAGCCCCTGCGCATGTAATCCCTGATCGTCGCATGCCCGCCCTTAAGGACTTTCTGCGCGAAAGAAGTGGGCCGCTTTCCGTACGCTGTTCCTGTGAAAGCGCGGAACTGTCCCAAGGTGAAGTAGCCCGAGTGGACCGCAACGATATAGAGAAAACGGGCCTCCGATTCGGTGTAGCCGAATTCCTTGATCCGCTCGATGTGATCTGTGGGAAAGTTCATAGCGACAAGATCTCCGCCGTCAACTCACGCTGATCCAGCACGCGGCGGAGTTTCGAAGCATCTTCTGTGTGGGCGTAGATGGAGAAGCCGGCGCGGACTTTTTCCGCCAGATTTCTTCCCCGGTAGTGACCGGTGGCGAGTTCGAGGTCCACACGAGCCCTCTCGCCATCGCGTGCTTCGTATTCGATCCGAATGTCGGGAACTGGAATCTTTCCTCGAACGACTTGAAGACCATGCCGTTCGGCAACGAGATGTTTGTTCTTGGAAGAATCCCTGCCAGGACCGAGCTTCGCGAGATCGCGGTAGAGGCGCTTCTTCATCTCGTAGTCGAGAACTACCCGTAGATTTCTGCCTCCCTGTCTCTCAATCATCTCTGCGGCCTTTTGATACAGCCGGTAGAGGTCGGCATCGTGGTTGGCTTCGCGGGGTTTGGTGAATCCGTGGTAGAGAACCTGACCTTTGCCGGCCCTCTGCGTCTCGGTGAGGAAACGATGGGCGTTCTTGGTGAGGGTGAGCAGCTTGCGAGAGCCCATTTCCTCATGCGGAATGGACTTCATTTCGACGAGGCCCCGGCGCATAAGATTTTCGATATCCGGCCGCATGCGCCTTTTGTCCCCGCCATAGGCAAACTCGGCGAGATCTTCCTGCGGAATGGCACGGAATTTGCCGAGTTCCAGCATCGTTGCGGTTTCGGAGTTCCGGAGACGGTAAGTGCGGCCCCGTATTTCATGGATCGACCGGGGCTCAACGGGAGGAGCTGCGTTTCGATCGTGGTTTTGTGTAACAACTGCGGAACGGTCGTCGGGAGCTTGTTCGCGGGCCACCTGGTCTCGCGAGGACTGCTCGGTCGCTGGTTCACGCTCCGCGGAGGCGTCGCGTGGGGTGAGGAAATCTTCGGGTTCGTAGCCGCGGGGCATTCTAATCGGACTCCTCTTCCAAGCAAGGCGCGGGCACCTCGATCCCACCCATGTGAAACTGTTTGTCGAGATGGGAGAGTTTTCTCCCGGTGTCCTTGAGGAAGAACTTGCGGATGAAAACGAAGGCTGCGGCAAACACGTTGACGGACAGGAGAACGACGTAGGTCAGGATGGGTGTCGCATATTCGCGCCAAAGAACCAGCTTGTAAGGGGCGAAGAATTTCAGTTCACCCATGAGCCAGAAAACCAGAGCCAGCAGGAGGACAATGGTGATGATCAGTGCGTTGGCAATCATTTCAGGCCTCCCTGGTGAAATGAGGAGTCACGCGAGGCTGCGGGTTGGAGCTGATGACTGGAGCTGGACGATTGGGGCAACGGGCGGAGTTGGACTCTGGGGTGGGAAAACCTCGTAGACATAGCTTTCAAAGGCAGCGGCGATGTTGTACGCGAGGGCGATGCTTGGCAGAAAGCGCCCTTTCTCGATGGCGTCGATGCATTTCCGATTGACGCCGACGCGGGCCGCGAGATCGGCTTGCATCCAGTGTTTTGCTTTTCTGAAGAAGCGAACACGGTTTTTCATTTGAATGCCTCGTCTTCACGGAAGTAGGTGATCGTCAACCCCAAAGGGTTGATGGGAATCAATTCGTTCGGCACGCGGCTCTTGAAGAGGAAAACGAAGTTGGCGGTGTAGAGATCGCGTTTCAGCTCACGGTGGTCGGCGGGAGAGTAGTAGACCAGGTAGAAATCCACACGCGCACGGAATGGAGGAGTCTGCATCTCTTCGAGTGCAACTTTCTTTACTTCTACGTCGATCTCCGGAGCCGAGGTGTTCGTGAGGAATTTCCTAATGAGGTCGCCTTTGCGGTAGGCGTCTAAAATGCCGTCGGCAAGCTTTCCGTCGAGAAAGTAGAGGGACTTGGAGAAGTCATCTTGAATGGTGTAGCGGTTGCGGCGGTAGTAGAGGCCGCAAAACTGCGAAAGAAAATACTTTGCCTCTGCATCCTGGGGTTTGTACTCAAGATTGTGATAGTTAATGGCCTCAGCGCGACCCAGGTCGTCAATCCGGATAACAAGGGGGCGGAAATCTTGAAAGGTCTTGATCGTCTTCAAATCAAGAACCAAAAGGCCCACAGCGATGAGAGAGACAAGCGTGAGGGCGATTTTCAGATATGTGTTCGTCACCATGGGGTCACCGTATTGTTCGAGATAGAGCCGCTTGGCATCGTGGAAGGTGCGGTCGTCACTCATGGCAGCAGGCCTCCAACGATGCCGCCCACAAGGCCGGCGGAGGACCCGCCGGCAGTGCCGCTGAAGATGTGGTTAGTGAGGGCCGGTATTTTCAGAAGGGCATAGATCGAGGCAAGGAAGGTAATGAAGAGGACGGGGAAGGCTTCGACGAGTTGGACGGTCGAGATGGCCCCCTTCGGCTGAAGGCCTATGATTCCGAGAATTAGATTTGCAATGATGTACACAACCGCAGCGGCGATGACCTGGTAGAACGCATATTGGATGAAGCAACGAAACCACCCCCAGAACAGCCACTCCATTTTTGGGACGATAAAGAAAGGTATGAAGACTGGCCCTACAAGAACACAAACGGCGGTGGCGATAAATCCGAAGGCTATGATGACGATGGCGATGGCTTGAGCCGCAGCAAGCAGGATGATGATGACCACGTATATGGCCGTTCCCAGGACGTCGGCCATACCAGGCGAGTCCATGCGAGTCTCAAAGTCCGCAATTCTCTCCTCCACTGCTTGGAGTTCGGTCTGGTTGATTTTGTTGGCAAGAAATTGGGACTCCTCAGTAATGAGGTTATGGAAACTGGTCCCCACACCCGGAATAGGCGCGCTGTAGTAATTGACCATTCCGAAGCCAAAGCTCAGAGTCAGGAGAAGACTTGCGAAGTTGTCAAAGTGGAGCATGTGTCCGCCGCCAGCAGATGAGAAGGCCGATTTGACTCCGAACCAAACCACGAGGATTGTGGCGAAAGAGCGGAAAAGGTTTTGCCCCATCGCGTCGAAGGAGCCGAGATTCTGCGTGAGCAGGTTATTGATGGCCTGAAAAATGAACTGCAGGTAGTCCATTGTGATAGCTCCTTCGACGCGACGGATAGTTGCTGTGCGCGTACTACGGCATCCGGAAGTTCTGAAGAGAACTGGCTAACGTGCTCGTGACTTGGGAAATGTTCCCGGAGAGATTTGCTTGCCGGGAAATGTCGGCGTTGATCGCGTTGGTGGTAGCCTCACGCTGTTGCTTGGCAAGGATAGTCTGTTGCTCGAGGAGTGAGGCAAGGAGCTTATTGGAATCCTGAACCGTACGAAGCGTCAGAACACTGGCTGCGTTAATCTTGTTGAGCACCGACACTTCTGTATTCAGATTTGCATCGGCAGAGAAGGAATCCTGCTCGAGGTTTGCAATCTTGGTTTGGATGTCCTGAGCATACCCACGGATTGTGCCGATTGTGGCCATTGCTGTTGTGTTCGCGCCATCCGAGAGCTCGACAGAGGCATATTGAGACTGTACTCGCGACAGCTCATCTGCGTTCATGCCGGAGAGGTGATTGGAGTCGTACCGAAGAAGTTGGGTTGTTGCGCGCTGGTACCCCGAATTTACGACGGGGAGTTGTCCGGAATTGATGCCGCTGATCCATGTTCCCGTGTTGCCGAGGGTGTTTGGTGCGATGGCATTCCGCCAGGTGGAGAACCGGGCGCGATACCTGGCGGGCATAGTCTGGACGTACCGGGCCATTCGAAGAGCAAAATTGTATTGGGCGACAAGCTGTGCATAGCTCTTCTGCAGTTGGATGAGTTGCTGCTGCAATTGGAAATAGCGCAGCAGCGCGTTGTGATAATTCGTGGGGTCGTAGACAATCCCGCTTCCAAACTGGGCTGACGCGGTGCCAACCGCGAGGCCCATCACCAGCACAAAGACTAGAGTCTTTCCTTTCATTTGCTTCCTCCTGACGCCTCAGAGGTCTGAGGGCAATTTGTGGTTGTTGTAGTCGGGCAGAGCCAGGTCGCCAGCGAGATAGACTTTGACTCGGTGACCTTCGCGGATGGTGACCGTGGGCATGACGTTCAAGAACTTCTCGAGGATTTGTGCGGAAGATTGCGCGGTGCTTTGCGCGAATCCCTGGCGCATCAGATCGGTGGTGGACGCGTTCAGGGAGCCGGTGGTCCCCGTCTCCGCGACGGCTCCGAGAGCACCGACGGCCAGCGCCACCCCAAAGATGCGGAGATAGTGGTTGTTGACCTGATCCCGCAGCCCGGTATCGCCGATCTGGTTGAGTCCCTTGAATTGCTCGAGGCTGACGGAATACCCGTCCGGCATAAGGATGCGATGAAACACGACGGCCAGGCGTGTCTGGCCGAAGGTGTCCACCTTTTTCGTTTCACCCAGCAACTTCGCCCCTGCAGGGACCAACAGATGCTGGCGGTCGTTGGAATAAACATCGCTTGAGAGCAGACACTCGACGGGGCCTGCGAAGCCTCCGTCGAGACGGTTGATGAGGACGGTTTCGAGGATGGTTCCTTCGAACAATACGTAGGTTTTTCCTGCCGCCGCGTTGGCCACGTCAACGGATGCGGCGGCAGGTCTTTTTGTTTCCTCCTTTCGATCCTTGGTCGTTTCCGCGAAATCGGTTTGCGTCGGCGCGAACGACGGAGTGCTAGGCACCGGAGAAATCGGATTTGGCTGCATCTCTTTCAGAAGCTGAGTGATCTGAGCAGCGTCGGGCCCGGAGGGGACCGAATCGGGAGCGGCGAGGGTGGGTTCGGTTGACGGGGACGAAGCGCTTGCTGGAGGTTTGCGGTAACTCAGAGCCAAGTTGGAGGCGAAAAGCGACACATAGGCACGCCTCTTCTTCTCCGCGTGGATAGGGTCTTCGTCCGCCCGCTCGGCGCCCGTGCCACCGGCACCAGGTCGTTGAGACTGCAAGTCATGTGTGGCGCCGCCGAGTTGCCTGGTCTGCTGCGCGAGTGCGGCCTGCGCGACAAGTTGCTGGCGCTGCAAATCCTGAATGCGGTTCTGCATCTCGGCAATCTTGGTTTCGTTGACTTCAAACGGTACCTGCTCGGGCGCGGCGGACGGCGCTGCTTTGCCTGGCGTCGGCGGCTTCTTGCCCCCAGTCAACCACATTATGGCGACCATGAGAAACGCCAGCCCGATGAGAAGCCATGACTGGACGTTCTTCGAAACAAGGCCTTTGGGTTTCTGAGCTTTCTCCTGGACCTCGACGGGTTGGTTCATGGTTCTCCCCTCAGTTCCCGACCACGCGCCGCGCAAACGGCAACTTCTTGTTGCCGATAACTAGGTACCCGGTGTCGATGACCTTGGGTGCGATGTAAATGCCGTTCTCGAACTGGAAAGAGATCAAGTTCGGCTTGCCGTCCTTAATTTCATACAGTGCGGGCCTTTCCCGTGCGCCGCACTTGATGTAGGTGAACGAGTCGTCGTGGTAGATGGCGGAGACCAGGAATGGGTCGCGGCCCGCTTTCGAATCGAGCGAGTAGTCGAACTTGAGTTTCGTGGCGTAGCTTGACCGGAAACTGTTCACCTGTTCGGCGGACTGGGCCTGCGCCGCGCGGACTTGATCCGCGGCTTGGGAGCGGAGCGTTTCGAGTTCCTTCTTATACGCCTGGGCCTCGCCCGCGCTGACATAGCCGCGCAGTCCCGTGTTCGCCGCGATCCCGGAGCCCTCTTTGGGCTCCACGAAGAGCTTGAGATCGGGCTGAGCGTTGGGCTGGTTGCTGATTTCCGTCAGCAGGAACGAGTAGACGTGACCGCTCGCAGTGATGAGGTTCAAATTGCTGCGAATGCCGGCCTGGGCCGGATGGACATAACATAGGTTGTGCGCACCGTTGATGATCCAGAATTCCTTGTCGCCTGTGGTGAAATCCAGAATCTCCTCGTCCTCGGGCAGGACGATGAGCGTTGAGAACCGGAGCTTGGCGTGGACCGGGACAATGTCTTCCTTCGAATACTTCACGACACGCGCCGCTGTTTCCGTCGTGGCGTGCGACGATATGGCGGTTACGCCGACGAGACAGAGGAAGACCAGACTACCGAAAAAACACTTTAACCTTGTGATGCGCTTCATTGTTTTTCTCCTGGGATGGATTTGTTTTGTGACAACTACACTGCGAAGAACCGAAACCAGAGCGGGCGAACGGCGCGAACAGAATGGCCCAAGAAGGTCCACGTACCAGGAACGCGGTAGTGGAGGCGAGAACAAACCAGGTCAGAGCAAAGTAGAACGGAGGTACAACGGTTGCAACAAATGCGAGGATCAGGAAGGATCCGACGAGACTCGGGACGATGAAAATCCAGAAGATGAACCAAATCAGAAGCGTTCTCACGGCTTGACCCCCGCGAGCGCTTCCAATCCCTTTTCAAATCCATAGGTCTCAAAAGCCTCCTTACGCTTCCTGTTGTCGAACGGATCGTTGGTGTAGAGCCAATAGCTCTTGGGATCGACATTGAGATTCGCGACCCTTGCCAGCTCCGGTGTCTTAATCAGGAATTGCTGCTTGGGGATGAGGCCCGAGATGAGCTCGACTTCGTTTTCGTTCAGGTGAAATTGACGCCGGTAAAGATCGCGGTCCATGTCCGGATTGGCAAGGAAAATCTTCGTAGCACAGCTTTCGATGATCACGTCCAGGATGTCTGACCGCTTGAGCTCATCAAGCGACTGAGTCGAGAGGACCATGGCGGCGTTGTGCTTGCGCCAAGTCTTAAAGGCTTCGACGACGTACCGTTGAATGCTGGCATTCTTCAGAAACACCCACGCCTCGTCGATGAAGAAGGCTTTGAAAACGGATGAAATCTGCCGGTCTGCGATGACAGCATTGGCGCGATGCAGGATGTAGAAGAGAAGCGGTTCCAGAAGTTCCGGGTACTGGCTCATGCGCTGGAAGTCGAAGCACTGAAAGCGCGAGAACGAAATCGTGTCCTCGGTGTTGTCGAAGAGGAATCCGAATTGTCCACCTCGGGTCCATTTGGCGAGGCGGCTCGAAGTGTCGTGCCCCAGCGTGTTTGCCAGCACGCCCAGCGTGCGCAGCGTCGGGTCCACCGCATACAGGTTTTCGACTTGGTGGAACAGATCGCGCTCGGTGGCGGGGTCGAGCTGGCTCGTCCTCTGGCCCTGGATCAATACTTTCAGAAATAGAGCAAGGAAATCGAGATTTTCCTTCGTCGGTGGCAGCGAAAACGGATTGATTTTGAAATCCTGTGATTCCAGGCCAACGCGAACATACGAACCGCCGAAAAGCTGCGTGAGGTTTTCAAAACTCCCTCCCAGATCGAAGATGAAGGTATGGGGGGCGTACTTTTGCAGGTTGGTGATCAGGAAGTTCAAGAGAAAACTCTTCCCAGCACCCGTTCGACCGAGAATTATGGTGTGAGCTACATCGCGGTAATGGAGATTCAAAAAGTAAGGGGTGTGATGGTTGGTCTCTAGAACCGCGAGATACTCCTGCCTGAGATGGCTATTCCGAGGCTCGCCACTATGAAGGGTGAAGAGAAACGAGAAATCGGCATAGTTGGTGTTGAGTAGGTACAGGGAACGTAGGTTGAAATCGTGGTTGCCTGGAACCGCTGCGAGAAAGGCGTTCAGAAGGTTATATTTTTCTTCATAGAGCTGGGCGTCGTGGACGCTGAAAACTTTATAGAAATCGGCGCAGGCGTGATCCACCTTGGCCATATCGAGGTCGTAAATCACGACGGTGAGGGAAAACTGACCAAAGTAGTTCCCGCGTAGCTCGATCTCCGCAGTTCCTTCGCCGAGTTCCCTGACCTGGGATTCCTTGGAATCGTCGAGCAACACGTCCTGCGTGGCCGTCTCGTTCATGCTGACCTGGCTGACGAATGAACGCTTGGTGTTATGAAAATGGCGGCGCTTGGTCTGGATGATCCGGCGCATCTTGCCGGAATCTTCCTTTTTCCATTCCGTGACGACGTAATAGTTCGCTTCCACTTCGAGCAGCCGTTTGAGAATGAGCGGAAAGCTCTGTGCTGAGGGTTCCTTGAGTGTCAAAACCTTTACGTAGTAGTCGTCCACGCGCAGATACCCGCGGTGGCATTCCAGGGGGGATTCGGGGAGGTAGTAGTCGAGGAAGGTATCGTATTTGAGCTTGGCGAGATCGAGTTTGTCGGGACGGAAGTTGAGCGTTCTCTTGAGAACCCGGAAGGCCTCCTGTTTGTCGAGCATCCGAACAGCGAGGAAGTCGGTGACTTGGAGGATGAAGCTGCGAGCCTTTTGAAGCAGCGCGGCATGTGCATTGTCGACGTGCTGGCCAAGAACAACGATCTGCTTTTGGGATGAGAAATGCGCGCGCAGATCGGCAAGGGCGTTCATCGGATTCTTGGGAAACTGGGCCAGCTCGCTGCCGAGCTTGTCTGAAGTCTGAAACCCCTTGTAAAGCACGACGTAATAAACCGACAGGGAAAAGAGCATGTCGGCCTTGCTGCCGAGGTAGGCGATTCGATTCTTGATCGCGGTATTCACTATGGGATTGGCATAGAGCTTGTAGGGTATGGTCTCGTTGTTGCGCTTGAAGAGGTACTGGTAGACGCGGTAGTTTTCATCGAACAGCTTCAACGCTGATTCGAGGCGCTTGGTGAAACCGTCAATCGATGCACCGTCGAGACATTCGTAATCGACGCCCCGAACTTCGAGGATGACGCCGACTTCCCCGGTCTTTGTAAGAAAAATGTGCGGCCCGATGAAGCCGTAGAGATTGATCTGCTCGCTAAGGGAGTCGGTTTCGTTGTAGTTTTTGAAGATTCGGCGAAGCCTGAGCATGGCCATCCCTTCGGATTGCAATCGGAGTGAACTTCATAGGGTCGTATTGGGCGCGAAGTCTTGCGGCCGTCAGCAGAAATCGCAGAATCTGCGGATCGGTCTGGGTGGCCCACCGGGCCATGAAGTAGAGCAACAAAAACATCAGCAGCCCGCCGATCAAACTGTTGAGCAGGTTGAAGGTGGCGGCGCCAAGGCACATGGCGAAGAAGAAGAGCTTTCGCTCGGCTCCGAGGATCGTCAGTGGCCGGGATAATGACCGATGCACTCTGTTGATTCGTCTGGTTTCCGCCATATGCTTGTCCCTGCAGGACGCCGGTGTTTCAGGTGCCGGGAAAAAGCCAAGACAGGAAGTTCACTGCCGCGATGGCCATTCCGACGCCGAAAAGCACGCCGGCAAGCACGCGCTTCGAGCCGCCTTCACCGAAGGCGAAGGTGAGCCCGGCCACGACAATCGCAACCAGGGACAGCCCCCGTGCAATCGTGCTCGTAAACGCCTGTTGCAGGACGCTCACGGCATTTTCCCAAGGGGATTGGCCGCTCGCCTGCGCGAATGCCGCCGATGCGAGAATCAGAGAGGACCACAGTGTGATGAAGGTGGGCCGCAGCCAGCGGGAAGCCAAGTGTTTGTGGAATAGTTTCTTCATGCCGGCGAGTTCCTTTCGGAGGATGCGAGCCGGGCCCGCATCGGGATTCGAAGGCAAGCTCTGGCCAGATCGCGGTACGAAAGCGAAGAGGGAGCCTATGTAGGAGTTGCGGCGAGCCGCCGCGAGGTCGCTCCCTTTGTCGAGTCGCCTGGGACGCCGGCAACGTGAAGTGGCAGCGGGCAGCAATTCCGATCAGGGGCGGGGTTGCTGTCATTGTCCTTCACGGTTCGTTAGCGAAGAATCCAGCGAGAGTTGCCTTCTACTCTTACTAATGGGCAAAAAGTCGGCGGAATCTTTCAAAGAAAAACCTTTCATGGCTGGACGGCTTTTTCTGGATGGGGCCAGCAAGATTTGGCCGGCGTTGTTTGACTGCCCCGTTTTGGCGCACCCAGGGCCAGTGCCGCATCTTGGAGGCGTTGCATGATTCGGTGGACTCGAAGGTGTACCGCCTGTTCGGATAGCACGGTGTGACGATTTTGAATCTCTTTGCCGCTAAAGCCGTCCACCTTGAACTTGATCAAAAGTTCTCGCTCGAATCGGGAGAGGAGTCCCTGCCGGGAGCAATAGTCCAGGAAGTCGTTCAAGACGGAGACGCTCTCGAATGTCGCGTCGGTTGCTCGTTCGCTGCCGTCCATCTCGGTCTGGGCGTCGTCCTGGCGCTTAAGTAGGGCCCGTTGCTCTTTTTCTGCCCAGCGGAAGCAGGTCTTGCGCAGGCTTCTAGAAACGGCGATTGGCAGAATGCCCACGAGGTTTTTCGCGACGGCAGAAACGACGAGCTCTATGAAAAAAGCCAGGATCTGCTGGGCTATATCCTCCGGTTCCAGTTCTAGGAACCAGGCGCACACCTCGCGATACGTTCGGTGGATGGTCGGCGCGAAAGCAAGCGCAAGGACGGAGTGAATTAGCTCGGAATCGGGCACGGTCGTCCATGCAGCGACCAGAGCGGTAAGCAGTTGACTAACGTCCAAGCAGGCATAATCGCCCGTTCGAGGCGAATGAAGATACGCGAGCAACTCCGAGATGTTCGTGAATTTTGCGAGCACCGGGGAACTCGCGGCCAATGTCAAAAACTGAGCACTCCCTGGCGGCTCCGCTAGTAGGTCGAAAATGTGACCCTCCACCTCGCAAATATGGCAATCGCAGTGCAGATCGTCTCGCATTCGGACCTCCGAAATTGCGCCGCCCTGATTCGGCCTCTACATATACAGAGGCCCTCTTTGGGGGAAAACCTCAATCGGACGTACGATTGCATCTGCTTCCTCCGATTTTGAAGGTTGCTATAATCTGGCCATGCTGCGCTTAGGAGTCCGGTGTGTTTGGGGCGTCTGGCGACACCCCGGAGGACAGTGGCCAACGTGTCCTTGATTAATGGTCTGGGAGCTGCAGGGAACGGCGCACTCTACTCAGCATGTAAGGCAGGCGTACTGGCGCTGACCAAGGCAGCAGCGCAGGAGTATTCCAAGAAGGACATCCGCGTGAACGCGCTCGTCGCCGGGGCGTTCGACACGCCGATGCTGAACGGGCTTTGCGATCGTGCGTCCGGCGGTAACGCCGAAGCTTGAAGCGCCATCGAGAAGTTCTATACGCAGTTGGTCAGTTGGTCCCGCTAGACCGCGTGGGTCGCCCCGAAGAAGCTGCCGAAGCAATTCTGTGGCTTTGTTTGGAGGGGCTTCCTACGTAACGGGGCACTCGATGCTTGTGGACGGCGGGATCACATCTCCTTTCCGATAGCTGCGACTTCTAGTGCTTTCTGCAATTGGCTATCAAGGCCCGCCGCTAGTGTTTCGGGAGAGTTGTCAACGGTCACGTCGGGTTCCACTCCCCTGCCCTCTATACATTCTCCTTGCCAGGTATACCAGCCCGCGACTGGCATCCGGAGAATGTAACCCCCAGCGAGCTTGAAATTCGCGCCGCCGAGAACCTCGCCTCCCGTTCTCGTGCCGACGAGTGTGGCGAGCCGGTTCTGCTTGGCAAAGCTGGCGACCATTTCCGCAGCGCTGTGCGTATGCTCATTAATCAGCAAAATGATTCGACCATGGAAGGGCTGCGGGCCAAGGCCCTCCGTAACGAGCGTCATCGAGCGATCGCGTTGGAAGACTTTGAAACGCACGGCCATCATGAGCAATTCCGCCTTGGTTGCGGGAATCTTGCCGATGCGCGTGAGACCTTCCTTGCGATAACCATTCCGAAGCCGCCGACGAGTCAAGCTGTAGCCGATTTCCAGCCGTCCCGGACAGAGATAGCTCATAAGGCGAAGAGAGCCGAGGCCACCGCCAATGTTTCCACGGATGTCCACGATGAAGCGTTGGATACCACGAACTTTCAACTCGCGAATGGCATCGTCGAGGCCGTTGGCGAAGCTCTGACCCACCGCTCCGGGGAAGGTCGCGACTCGGACGCAGCCGATATCGGGGGCGACAAACCGATGAGATAGGCTGCGAGGCTCGATCATCGGAGGGCGGTCTTTGGCTGCCCAGTTTGGCACTCCAATCGCAACTTCGCGTTTGTTGCCGTCGAGGCTACCGATTTCGACGCGATGGTTGCCCCCAATCCGGAAATTCGCCGACTTCGGCGGAGCAATAGGGTTGGAATCTATGGAAAGAAGGAATTCTCCGGGGCGGACTCCCGCTTGAAACGCAACACCATCTTCGATTACATCGACGAACATCCAACGCTTTCCTTCGGGACGGTCAACTGAGCGTAAGGTGGCGTTGATCGAATAGGGTGCTGGAATGCTGTCGCGACGCTGATGGAAGAAAGCTGTATGACTGCTGCCGAGGACCCTGAGCAGTTCGCTCACCCCCGCCTCAAAAGCCGCCCTGTCCCCCGCCAAGAGTTGCGGCGCACGCTCTTCAACGAGAGAGAGCCAGGGTGCATAATCCTGATTGGGATTGCTGACGTTAATGTGACGCTCGGTAACCAGCTTCTTGATCGAACTGATGATCTTGGTTCGGTCTTTAGGCGTAAGAGTCTGCTGCGATGAGTTCTCCGTCCTTGACATTAGCCCATTTCCCCCTCAGTTCTTCGTGCTTGATTTGGTGATGGTGACAGGTTGGTTGCCTGCGCCCTCCAACTTGAAACTCGCCCAATTGTACGGAACGGCCTGTGCTCCGTAGGTCGTGAGCATGTCCCTTTTGGCTGCGGTCAAAGCGGAAGCCACGGTATTGCCTGTGGTTAAGTGAGCGTAGAAACGCTTCATGAGATATAGCGCCGTGGTGTCGTCAATAGTCCACAGTGTCGAAACGACAGCCCTGGCACCGGCGAGTTGGAATGCGAGGGATAGATTCGCGATCCCTTCTTCTCCCTGTAGCCTGCCGACTGCTGTATCGCACGCTGATAAGACAACGACGTCGGCCTTGGTGTGGAGATGCACGATCTCGCTTGCTTCCAGGATGCCGTCGTCCCCCGATGGGCTGTTGCTGAAAAGTATCAGGGCCGCTCGTTCAGGGTGTTTTTCATTTGCCACGCCGTGAACTGCCAGATGAATGATCGCGTGTTCTTCCAAACTGGAGCGTACGAACGCGGATTTCGTCGCGTTCGTGCCAATCAAAACGCTGTGGCCGTCACTGTGTGTCGCGGCCTGCGCCGAGAGGATCTCTTCTTTGGAGGCCGGCAGATTGACCAAGGGCCCGCTAATGTATCCTCGCATTGTAGCGAGTTTCGTGAGTTCTGCATTTTGCTCGTATGGAATGTCGCCGACACCGAGAAACGCCTGCTGGGCGGACTGGCGCTTCGCTGCATTTGCCAAATACAACGCGCTCGCGGACGGTGCGTACGTGATGGTGCGGGAAAGAACCAAATAGCGCCCCGTGTCGTCAACCAGAGCGTCGAACGGGAGGAGATGGAGGCGACCATCCGGTACGATGACGAGTCGCTCCTTGTTCGCAACCTCAGGAATGTCCTTCAAGAGAGCTGCGTAGAGTTCCTTCGCCTGTGCTTTCGAGGAACTCTTTCCCTTCAATGTCTTGAGGTAGGCGAGGACAGACCCTTCTATGCTGTCTCGATCTGCGAGCGACACGATGCGGGCGGAGTCATGCGTGATGACCAAGCAGTAGGAATGCGGTTCAGCCATGACATATTCCACAACAATTTCACTTGCGGCGAGATTCTCTCGAATGCGCTCCAGAGGGATCGTTTGCCACGGCTGCGATTTCAAAGCTCCCGATACCGGAGTCAGCCATCGGGTCTGTTCGGTCAGAAAAATCTTGTCGCGAATCTGGTGGATCTGCTCGGTGGACTTGGCCTTGGCTAAGTCCAAATTCAAGCGGTTGATTTGCCTCTGAATTTCGAGCTCCTGAGGAGAGTCAGGAGCTTTGCCGCTCGTTAAAAGCTCGGTTGTCACGCGCCCGCGAGCGTGCTCAAGAACCGAGAAGGCCTTCGCAGAGTCTTTCAAGTGATCTGCTGCCAGTGCAAAATGCTCTGTGTAAATGGCGCTCATGGAACTAATCAAGCCAATTTTGCCAGCTGCGGAAGTGACGTTGCCGATCATCGTGTCGAGAATGTCGGATGCGCGGTCATAGGTTTCGCTTGCCTCGTGGTATTTTCCCTGGCTCGCCTGCAATTGCGCGAGCGCCTGGAAGCGTAAGGGAAGCAAGTAAAGGTCACCGCTGTTCTGCGTTGATTCGGCGGCGGCTGCGGCCAGAGATTCAGCCTTCGGGAGATCGCCCTGCCTTCGATAAATGTCTTCCAAATAAAACTGCGCGTCGGCCAGCAGGCGAGGGAACCGGCCTTTCTGGGCCAATTCCATTGCGTCGTTGAAGAATTCAATCGCCTTCTCTTGATCGCCCTTTGCATTAGCTACGGTGCCAGCTGTGGTGAGAGCCTGCGTTTCTTTGACGTGCTTCTGCCTGGACCGTGCTTCGGCGATGATCTCGTTCGCGAGCTGTTCAGCCTCGTGGAGCTTGCCCATGCTGCGGAATGCTTGCAGCCTGCCTTCGTTGACAACGAACTGGTATCCCGCGTCAGGATTTGCGGCTGCTATCTTGAGAGCTTTGTCGAAGTATCCGAGGGCGTCATCGTAGGAGCCCAGCTGTACGTAAGCGTGTCCAACGGCAGCTAGATAACGGATTTGCGCTCCCGTGTCGTCGAGCATCATTGAGCCCATGAGTGCGCCCGCCACTTTCTGACGCGCGGCCGCCATGTCGCCCTCAAGAAACAGGGCAAAGCCGAGTTCGCCTGAAGCCCGGTTTTCGAGTTTTTTATCGCCGAGTTCATGAGCGAGCTTGAGCGCTGCTTCCCAATCGCGCCGCATCGGTGCGGCGTCGATCTCGCCGTCGATATCGCCAAGAACCATGAGACAAAACAGACGTAGTTCCTTATCGGATTGAAGGAGTGGATTGTTCTCCAACTCGGCTCCAAGCTGCTCGGAAACTTGTGGAAGCGAGAGCTGCTCCATCGTTGAACGGATTCGACCGAGATGTGCATAGAGCACGTTCCGCTTATCTCCTCGTGCTGCGTAAAGTCGCTCGGCTTCACCGAAGAGGGCTGCTGCGTCGGCCCAATTGTAGAGGTCGCCGAAGTGAAGCGCCTGCTTAAGCAGCACGGCGGGATCGTCGCTCGCAGCCTGGGCTTGGGCGGGTGCTGATAGCACCGCGCACAAGGAAGTGGAAATTAGAAGCGTTCTGAGATTCATGGCCGTTGTTCCCCGCCACCGGACAATCCAGGTCGAAGCGAAATCGGTTGAATGAGACGGATGCCAGAATGTGAGCGGACTTCCAGGTTGTAGTCGCCCGACGGGATTTGCCTGAAATCGCCTTCGACGCGAATTAGAGTCTTGCCCTTCTGCAAATGGGCGGTGGCAGACTTCGACCAGAGAGTGTGGGCCTGCGAATTCAAGATCAGATCGTAGGGCCCCTCGGCACTTGCCAGCGGCAGAATTATTGTCAAATCCAAAGTTGAAGCGGGGACAGAAAGCCGCGGATGTCCGGTGTGAGGGCCTTCGCCGCCACGTACCGGGGAGAGCGCGCTCAGGTCCATGCTAAACGGCGAATACGCCACAGTGCGATTCTGAGGTTCCGTTGGACTCGGCTTTCGGTTCGCGTCCATTGGAAGTGTTTTCGTCTGTCTGATTGCGCGGAGCAAGAGGCCCACACCGATTGCGATGAATAGAGCACAAGCAAGAGCTGTCCCCGCGAGCACGGGATGAGCCTTGGACCATGCGGATATGCGAGCCCACGAGAACTTTTCTGCTTGGTGCTGCGCCTTCAATTCGGCCAACAATTCCGAGTAGCGTCTGAAGCACGGGGAGCAAGCTGCTAGGTGCTCCGTGACTGTTGGCTCGCTCTCTCTTGGGTTGAACGCGAGAGACCGGAGCGCGGAGTCAGGCGGACATCCCGCGCGGTCCGGGTTCGGAAAAGCATTTGACAGATAGCTGCGCGCAAAATCGAGCAAGTTTTTGCCCTCCTTCTCGAAACCGCCGCGGTTTTTGACTGTCGTTTTCATTTTCAGAGCCCCTCTTCTCCTCAATTCACGCGTCTGTTTTCAGACCAATCCTCTGCGGCAACTTGCGGATCGCTTGGCTAAAGCGTGATTCCGCGGCATGGTCCGATATGCCATATGACGAGCCGATTTCCTTCCACGAAAAACCTTGAATGCGCCGGTAGAACATTTCGCGCGTTACCGGATCAGACCTTGTTAAGAGCTCATCAACGAGAATCTTGAGATCAAGGTCGTTAGGGTCCGTTGAGTTTGGAGACTCCGCCAAGTGCGCCAGAATAGCGGCCTCTTGGATCAATTGTCGCTTCTTGGCTCGGTTGATCCGTCGGATGAAAGCACGGAAAAGGTAGGACGGAAGGTCTCGAACCCCAGCCTGGCGCGAATGTCTTTTTGACAATAAAGCTCGCGAAACCGAAGCTGCAGCTTCTTCCAAGAGGGTTGCCGCGATCGCTGGATCAAAGAGTAGTTGTTCTGCATGCTCCATAGCACGACGTCCGATCTCCTCGGCAGCAACGAGCACAGGATGGCCTATCGTGTACCCACGGCGGTCAACAGGGCTTATGCGAAGGTTCCGATTGAGCGGCCGCGCGCCTCCGTGCATGTTCTTGTCCCCACCTTAACGTTGCGCCGGCTGGCTCTGGAATTGACCGGAGCTACGTCCTTCGGCTCCACTGCTCGCCTAGGTTCGTCACTTCACCCAGGGTTCGAAGCCTCTTTGTGCCTCTACCTATTAAGAGCACTTAGTTCAGCCGAAACCTCAATCGAGGGCAAAAAAAAATCCCCGGGGGAAGGATGCCCTCCGCTGTTGGTTGTTTCAAGTCTGTTGCCAGTTGTTGATGTGGGCGGAGGAGGGAGAGTTTTATTGCAGGCTACGTAATGCCTTAGTACCGTAGTACTAGGTCGAAGTGGGTTCCAAACTGCTCGAAAAGATTGACACGGTCTCTGTGGCCTCTTGAGCCTGCGGGTCGGCCGTTTGCCTTTCCGACCGGGAACCGATCCTCGAGGCCTATTTTGGGACGCCTCCGAACTATTCCCTGATAGAGTTCGTGGCTTGAGCCACTCGTTATGCGATTTCAGGCGGAGGCCTGGGCGCTCTTGGCTTTGACGGCTTGGAGTGGGAAGAACTCGAAATAGTCCTTCTCGTCAAACCAAGCGCACTTCAGGGCTTTTACGGGAAGTCGGGTGCGCGAGGCAAACGCCAAGGCATAAACAACCAATTGGTTTACCGGGTCAATCTCGCGCGCTTTCGGCTTGTAGTCCAGTAGGTGGATAAAACCATTTCTGGCTTGGACGATATCAATGTGTCCCGTGACCGGCTTGGGCGACTGCGGCAATGTCACGAAGAATCCCTTGGACTTGTAATAGCCAATTTCCTCCGCAGTCAGGTAAACAGGAACCTCGCAAGCGACCGTGCAAGAATCGTTGGCCAGCATGAAATCCTGCACCGAAGGATGGCGGTCTTTGTTCTTCCGTGCCAGGAGCAGACCGAGCGCCGCAAGGTCATTGGCAAGATTCTGCTTCTCAATGCGGGCGAACGGGAGCATCTCGAATCGGGACTTCGATGATCTCATCGCAGGCAGCTGCTGCGGCGGCCTATCGTCCGGCGCCGCCTGCTGATCCAGATTCGCGTCCTCCTGGAATAGGGAATCCGGAAAATCTTCAAAGACGCTGAACAGATAATTTTTCACCTTTACGGCGGTGTCTGCAGGGATTGCACCTGCCGTGAGAGCCAGCTTTGCCAAGTGGACTTTGTATTGATAGGTCTGCTGATGCTCCAGGGCTCGCTCCCGGAGCATGCTGCTGCCGAACTGTAGGATGGCCGCGGCGCGAAACCGGTGGAACGTGGTGACGGATCGGTAGCCCGAGATCCAGTGGGAGATGGTGCGACGCGGCACGGTGATGCGGTTCTCCGAGACGATGCGGCGCGCGGCCGCTTCTTGCGAGTGACCGAGATTATAGAGGCACAAGGTTCGTGCGATCACCCGCGGCGGATATTTGACCCCTTTCAGTCCGACCAAAGACACAAAGTAGCCACCGCAGTCTTTGCACCAATAAATTTGCAGATGCCGAAAACTGTTTTTGCGCAAGCCGCGCTTGATGATCCGGCGCCCGTCGCAAGCGGGGCAGAAATCCGGTCTGGATTGGATGGTTGGACCGAGGCTCGGCGATCTCTTCATTCGTGGGCCACTCCTTCAGTTAGCGTCTGCTGTGCGTGTCGCCGCCGCAGAAGCAATCACTTTGGCCGTACAGTAAGCGATTCTAAGCGATGAATTTGGCCAGCCGCGCGAGCGACGAGTTTGGCCATGCTGCGAGGAATGGCAAGCGATGCGTGCGGCCGGCCATTTGAGCGTTAAGTTTGGCCGGGTGATAGGGGCTTTGGCGAGTGATATCAATGGATTGCGTGGGTCCGTTTTGTGTGATGGATCGCTACGGTTCCTCGCGTCTGGGGAAAAGCCAAGACTGGAAGGTGAAAGCGAGCGCATCGAGCCCAGCTCACTGGCACGAGATGATCCGCGCCTGTCGTTCGGCAATCCTTTGATCGCAGGTTTGAAGAACGATGATGACAGTTTGCACGCGGTCGTGGTTACGGCCATCACCTATAGGCGAGGATGGGACGGCGCACCCGCATACGAGTCAGTGGTGATCCGAGATCCATGGCCTTATAACACGAGCTTTCAGGAATTAGCGTGGCGTGAGTTCGTAGGCCGGAGCGGAGAGGAATTACACGAGCAGTGAGCCGAAAGAAAATCGGGGAAAGAAAGAAAGGATGCCGAAAGTCAAGAACGGCAGATGAAGAGGCCCGGAGAGCGATTCGATGCGGTTCGAAAAGGGGCAATCGTCACCGCACGAGGTCACTGTTGACGAGCGCTGCGAGCGTCAATGTGATCGGTAGTATCCAAGAAGAACAATATCGAAAAATGACCACGAGTACTATATCCCGAGGCAATAGGCACCCCTAGAATCGAGTCCAAGCGTTCTTCTTGCTAGTAAGGTCGGTGATCTGCTGGTGGTTGCCGGACTCTCTATCAGCGTCACGTTCCGCTTGATCTTGGTTCTGGTGTAAGGAGGGGGCTCTGTGGGTAAGGTTACGGGAATATCCGACTGCGTGTTCGGAGTTAACCGCTCGGTTTGCCTCGCACGGTCGTATCGTCCAGCATATTTTCTTTCTTTTTTACTGATACTTATTCCAAACGCGGCGTCCGCTCAATCCGGCGTAAATTCCGGCGCCTCTTGGAGCCAATATAAGAGCCAGTGCGGTATTCCCTCCTCGACCGCATATAACGACTGGGTAGCCCAAGGGTCGCACTGTCCCAAGACGGAGAGCGCCAGCTCGACAAGCCCTGCCGTACCGGCGCTTACTCCTCAGCAACAGTTGGCGATGCAAGGAGCGGCGCTGGCAGGGAACATGATTGGTCAGGCTCTTGGCCAGTTGTTGTTCGGCTCGCCCGCGCCCCCGCCAGTCTCCTCACAACCTGACCCGGAAGAACAACAACGTGAGCTAGCCGCCCAACAACTCAACAATAGCGGCCTCTACTTACTCAAGCAAAAAAATTATGCCGGTGCAATTAATGAATTTCAGAAAGCCCTCGCCATTATTCCAAACGACTCAAACACCCTCCACAATCTCGCGATGGCAAAACAGAAACTTAAAGACGCTGCCGTGGCCGGGCAAACGAGCGGCGCGTTAGGCAATTTGCTGGGGGCAAGCTCGGCGCGGCCGGTGACTCCCGCGGCGGGTATTCCTGGGTCGGCACTCAATTCGATCGATCTGAATTCCAACACAAGCGTGGTGGATTTACGCGGCACGACAAAAACAGCGGTGGATCCGGAAGCCCTCAAAAGCCAAATCGATGGAGTGCTGGGCAATACTCCCGCGGTGTCCGCAGCGCCCGAAGCGCAGGGGGGCGCGCCGCAAGCTCAGGATATTGAGCAACAATTTCAGGCGGCGATATCCGGGCTCGCCACGCAGCCAGAGATCCGGAACCCAAAGATGGACGGGGAGCGGACCTCAAAGGAAATTGATCAGGCCCTCGGCCAAACTCAAAGCGCGGAAGCGCAGCAGCCCGAGGCACAGGTTGGGACGGGAAACGCTTCAGGCTCTGCAACTGCCAATGCCGCAGCCCAACAAGCTAATACACAGGTCCTCGATGGGGTAGCAAACCCCGACTTTGACGGCAGGACCACCGGTAACGGGGCCTTGAAGAAATTCGAACTGCCAAGCACACAACCAGGCTCCGACGGCGTGGACCTGCGGGGCGCATCCAGAACGACAGTGGATCCGGCGCGGGTGAAGGGTTCGACGGGCGCCAACGCCGGAACAGGGACGGCCGCGCCAACTCCTTTGGCCATGCACCCTGCTGGGATGGCTACTTTCTCCGCGCCGGGCGCGCCAATTTTCGATTGCGACGGCGATCGTGCATTAATCACGCGCCTTAAAAGTGGCTTGCCTGCGCAGGAGGAGGCTATCCGGCGGACTTCTGAAGCCCTTGAGGCGGCAAAAAAGGACACCGAGGAGGCCCGAGAGAAGGCGCTCATGGCCGGATTTAAGACGCTGAATTCCGCGGCGATTACCACTGCGGAGCTTTCAAAAACAGCGCTGGCGAAGGTCGAGGGGCTTCTGTCACACGGCATTACAGTGGATGCGGCGGCGCGCTTCCGATTACTGCAGAAAATAAAGGAAGTGGCTGAAAATGCCAATAAGCTGGCCGACGCAACCCAGGCGATGGAAGAGATCGTTAAATATCATAAAGACCGCGAAGCCCTTCGCGAGAAGCTGGGCGTGCAGAAACTGGCGCAAGGGCTGTTAGACAAGATGGAGGCGATTGAAAAAGAACTCTACGCCAGAGAAGCCCTAGACCAGGGCTTGGAAGAGATCGGCGCACGCCTGGCGTTGACTGGATTGGGGCCGATTGGCGGGCCGATTGGCGCGGCGCTGGTGCACACCATTGCGAATGGAAGCGAGTTTGTCACGCAGGCGGGACAAGATTGGAATAGCACAAGGGAAGCCGAAACCGCGGAACGCAATTTAAGCCTGATGCGGGACCAAGAACGACTGGTGCGCGAAAGGATATACGAGCTGCAGCAGGAACTCGTAGAGGGTTGCTCGCGCGCCCCGGCCGGGAATAAGTAACCAGTGTCGAAAGCCACATCGCTTGGTGAAAACCATATGACCAGACTAGGAATCTCCGTTGTACTCGGACTATTGCTTTCCATAATTTCTTTCGCGCCTCTCCACGCGCAGGCCGGTGGCGCGCAGGCAGATGCCAACCCAACCGGGGCAAATCCGGCACCGGCCGGGCAGGCGCCGGACGAGGTGATGAAAAAACTCACCGAGTTGGTGCACACAGGGAAATACGCGGAGGCGCAACAGTTGACGGGTGGTTTGTTGCTGGCTTATCCCGATGACCAGCGGCTCATCAAGGCCAAGACGCTATTGGACAAGGCCTTTGCATCCTCGAAGCCGGCAGACCCTGCGGCAAGCAGCAATCTCCCCGCGAACAATGTGGCCTCCGTCCTACCAACGGCGAGCGTAAATTCCGAACAGCTTACAGGGATGGACAAGGTGGATTACAACGCTCTCGTGGAACTGGCGCGGCAGGCGCAGCAAACCGCCGACCTGCCACAACAAAGCAAGCTTCTCCGGCAATTCATGGATCAGAGCAGCCCGTTTTTGCAGAAACATCCAATGCAGACGCTGGTCTGGCAGCTGCGCGCAGCGTCAGCCATAAGCCTCAATGATCCGATGGCAGGATACGAAGCGGGTCAGAAACTTCTGGCGACGGGCGCAGCGGACAGCAATGATCCAAACTTGCAACGCTTGTTAGCGCAACTCAAAAACCAAGGCTGGCTGGATAAGCAGGAGGCGGAAAAGGCGGCAAAGCAAGCACAGTACGACTGGATATTAGGCGACGTTCAATTCCGGGGCACTCTCACCGATAAGCAAGGTCGGGAGAAGTCAACTTCTAGCGGTGGGGCGAAAATATCATTTGTCAAATCTGGCTCAATTATCGAAGGGCTTTGGGATGGTAAACCCTTTTTGGAGTTCGTCGTCCTTGATTCAGGGGCAATAAGCTGTGAGCTTAAAGGAGATTGGTTTGACCGTGGCTCTCTGCGGTCCTGTGAAATCGACAGTGGCAAGAGGACGCTTAAGGTAGTGGACACCGACAAGTATCACACCCCATGGACCACCTTCCTCAGCAAATAACAAATTGAATGGGGAGCGCATGGAAAATCCGTTATTGTGTTTTTGTTTAAGATTTGTTCTTACCCTTAGTATTCTCCTGCCGCTCCATGCCCAGACGACGGCCAACGCGCCGCCTGATAACAAACCAACGGCGGCAAATCCGGCCCCGGCCGGCCAGGCACCAGATGAGGTGATGAAGAAACTCTCCGACTTGGTGCACGCCGGCAAATACACGGAGGCGCAACAGTTGATTGCTGGTTTGTTGCTTGCCTATCCCGACGACCGGCGGCTCATCAAGGCTAAGGCGCTCTTGGATAAGTCGCTCGCGACTGCCGGCCCGAAGGCCGTAACCCCGGGCGGCAATTCGCCCATGGACAATGTGGTCTCCACTCAACCTACGGCGAGCACGAAGGGTGAACCGCTTGCTGGCATGGATAACGTGGACTACAACGCCCTGATCGAACTGGCGCGGCAGGCACAACAGACCACCGATTTGGAACAACAGAACGCGTCGCTCAGACAATTCATGACTGACAGCGGTTTATTCTTACAGAAACACCCCAACGAAATGTTGCTCTGGCAACTTCGCGTAGCGTCGGCAATCAGCCTAAATGATCCGATGGCAGCATACGAAGCCGGGCAGAAACTTATCGCCGCAGGGGCCGCAGACAGCAGCGACACGAATCTGCAACGGCTGTTAGCGCAACTCAAGAACAAAGGCTGGCTGGACAAGCAGAGAACGGAAGACCAGGCAGAGTGGTGGCTCATGGGAACCTGGAGTGTGTCCTGGTCTTATTCCTGGCGTGGTAACCACGGCAGCGCGAACGGTTCTTATCGCAACGAAATCTTTGCCAAATCCGGCTCAGTGATTGAAGGCTATGAGATCAATGACGCGGGTGAGAAAAGTGCGTTGGCCTCTATAAGAGGGACCATACTTAACTCAGGCGAAATACGTTGGGAGCATTACTACCCTACTGACGGACGCCCACCTTTTGGCGAATTTCCAGAGGATTATCAAAAGGAAAAAGAGAAGGCTAAATCTAAGAATAAGATTTATTCGTTTTTTCCGTCTGGATGGCAACCCGTAGTCTCATGTGAGCTCGACCAACATAAGGCTACGATGACGATGGTTATTGCCTCTCAGTTGCCGGACGAGTGCTGCGTTGGCAAGACAAGGAATAGGCCATGGATGTACCCATTGACTCTGTCATTTACAAGAATTGCTGGCCCACAATGATAAGTTCTGCAAAGCATTATCGAAACAAATTGAGTGGAGAGGTCTATGTGAAGGCAGTCAGATTTCTTCTTCTCGGATTGCTACCGGCCCTGATTCTCCAGCCGCTCCATGCGCAATCGCCAGGCAGCGTGCCCGTGGATACCAAGCCATCGACGACAAATCCGGCGCCAGCGGGACAAGCGCCGGACGACGTGATGAAGAAACTCTCCGATTTGGTGCGTGGGGGTAAATACGCCGAAGCGCAAGGGTTGACGACAGGCTTGTTGCTGGCCTATCCCGACGACCAGCGGCTCATCAAGGCTAAGTGCTTTTTCTTTATAAATACGCTAACGTATTATTTGTGACTTTGTGCCCTCCCTGTTATGCTGCCACCTGGGAGGGCACGAACTTGCCGCGAAGAAGCCCGTACAATATAGTCCTCACCAGGCAAGAACAAGAAGAGTTGGAGCGACGCGCCAATAAATATACGTTATCATATTTTATTGTGACGCGGGCCAAGATGATCCTCCTCGCTGCGCAGGGCCTTTCGAATCACGAGATCGCCAACAGCCTCAGTACGCGCCGCGAGATCGTCAGCCGCTGGCGAAAACGATTCTTCGAAAAACGACTGGGAGGCCTGGAAGACTTTCCCCGCCCCGGCCGACCCCGGGTTTTTCCCCCCAGAGCTGGTCGTGCGCGTTAAAGCCATCGCCTGTGAATTCCCCGCTCACGTGGGTGAGCCGCTTTCTCGCTGGAGTGTGGCCGAACTCGGCTCCCATGTCCGTGCTTGTGGGTTGACGGCCTCCCTCAGTGACACCACCATCTGGCGATGGCTGAACGAGGACGCCATCCGTCCTTGGCAGCATCGCTGCTGGATCTTTCCGCGAGACCCGGATTTTGAAACCAAGGCCGGAC
>Ga0307475_10000264_pt1 | contig 32104 bp, 36 predicted proteins | sample atmos_gasesECM1C_FD_203317 | JGI IMG/M metagenome (GOLD analysis project Ga0307475, IMG submission 203317) | Hardwood forest soil microbial communities from Morgan-Monroe State Forest, Indiana, United States - atmos_gasesECM1C_515 | ecosystem: Environmental > Terrestrial > Soil > Temperate... | reverse complement strand
GGATCCGAGACATCGAAGAAGAAAATCTCCGGTTGTCCCTTTAACACACTCAGCAGACCGCCGGCCGCTAAGACTCTTCCGTTCTTGGAGAGTCCCACGTGATGTGGCTCATTCGCGATCGCGCCCGCTCCGGCGAGTGGCACCGTCTTGAGCACTTGACCGTAATGGTCGGATTGTTCATTAAAGTTAATGACCGCAAGAAAGTCGGGATTGGCCCGAGATTGGTCGCCCGCCCAGACAAATAGGTATTTCTCGTCTTTCGCGCCGTCCTCATCGTCCTCTCTTTCCTGCTGATCTTGCGCCCCCGAAGCTCGCGTCTTTCCGAGCAGGAGAAAGGTCGTCGAAATGGTCGCTCCGAACAGAAAAGCCGCGCAGACATGTTTTCTCAATCGGTCCATGCTTTTCCCTCCCGGTGAGGGAATATTGCTGACGTGCTCCGTAGAAGTCCTTCGCAAAAGCTGGTATTTTTCTCATGAATTTCTCAAGCTCCTCTTCTTGCCATGACAACCGTAGATTTCTACGAGTTTGGTCCATTCCGTCTGGATGCCACGCGGCTCGTGCTTTTCCGGGATGGTAAGCGCGTCCCCCTCCCGCCCAAAGCTGCGGAGCTTCTGGCCGTCTTAGTGGAGGCTCAGGGCAATCCCGTAGGCAAAGAAGAGGTATTCCAGCGGGTTTGGGCAGATACGGTCGTCGAGGAAGGCAGCCTTACCTCGCATGTCTCCGTGCTGCGAAAAGCTCTGGGCCAGAACGTGGACGGCGGCTCATTCATCGAAACCATCCCTAAGCGTGGCTACCGCTTCGTTGCGGAAGTCAAAGAGAGCCGGCGACAACCAAAGGCGCCCTTTCAGACGGCAGACAGAATCATGCTGGCAGTCGTTCCGTTCGAAAATCTCAGTGGCGGCGAAAAGCATGACTACTTCAGCGAAGGCATAACCGAGGAGATGATCACGCAACTTGCCGTGTTGAGTCCGGAACGGTTGGGAGTCATAGCGCGCACCTCAGCGATGCAATACCGGTCGTCTGACAAGAGCATTCGCCAGATCGGCCGCGAACTAGGTGTCGCGTACGTGCTAGAAGGTAGCGTCCGGCGCGCTGGCCAGCGCGTACGCATTGCGGCTCAGCTTATCCAAGTGAGCGATGAGACTCACCTCTGGGCGGACCGCTACGAACGCAAGCTTGGCGATATCCTGGTCTTGCAAAGCGAGGTGGCACAATCGGTCGCCAGGGAAATCAAAATCAAGCTAGCACCGGCGGAACGCGAACTTTTGACAGGTGCGGGCCAGGTCGAGCCGCAAGCGTATGAGTCGTATCTCCAAGGGCGCTATTTGTTAAACCAGAGGACTCTCGAAGCATTGCAGAAGAGCATTCGTTTTTTTCATCAAGCCGTCGAGCGCGATGCGCATTGCGCCGTGGCATACGCTGGCTTGGCCGACGCATACCTTACGCTTTTGGACCTAGGCCACCTCGCGACCCGAGAGGCTGCGAAGAACGCGAAGCTTGCGGCCGGGAAGGCCCGACGTCTTGACGACACCCTCGCGGAAGCTCACAGTGCGCTCGCCCATGCGTATTTCCACGAATTCAACTGGCTGGCGGCAGAACAGGAGTTCCGGCATGCGATCAAGCTGAACCCCAACTACGCAAATGCGCGCTTCTATTATGCGAACTATTTGGTTGCGATCGGCCGGATGGAAGAGGCCTTTGTAGAGGCGCGATGCGCGCAGACGCTCGATCCTGCTTCCTTGCCGACCGGGACCAACCTGGCAAGCATTCTGTATTATACCGGCCATTATAGTGAGGCCGCCGAGCAGTCGTTGCGGGTGCTCGATATGGACTCAACCTTTGCCAAAGCGCACGAGGACCTCGGAAGGGCTTACCTACAACAAAGGATGTATCGACAGGCGATAGCGGCGTTTCAAAAAGCCATCGCATGTTCCGGGCGTAGCTCACGATATGTGGCATCCCTTGGGCACGCATACGCAGTGGCCGGTAAGAGCAAGGAAGCGCTAAAACTGCTGCAAGAACTTAAGGAGACCGCGAAAGACAAATTCGTTTCACCGTGCGCCATCGCGCTCGTGTTTGCGGGTCTTGGAAACAAGGGCCAAGCGTTTGCTTGGCTAGCAAGGGCTTACCGCGAACGGGACGGCGCGCTTCCTTTCGTAAGGGTAAATCCAGGGCTGACTTTACTGCACTCCGATGGTCGTTTCCCGGATCTCGTGCGTCGCATGAACTTCCCGACTAGAGCGGGATCTTGACCGATGATCAGAGAACTACATTTCCCAACTACGTCGGACCAATCTCCGAGTCGTCGGCAAACAGGAACTTGAGAGTCTCCCCCGATAACTTCAGGCGTAGGGTAGCGCGTGACGTTGAAGTGCAGGATGCGACGCCGATCATGGCTGATGACAAAGAAGCAGTAGAGGAGGCTAAGTGATAAGCCTAGCTCCCGGCGCTCCCGGCGGCTATTAACCTGAGTTCCGTTCGTTGACTTGCCTCCGACCGCAACCTAAGATGAGCGTCAAATGGCGGACTCCCGCTCACTACTCGGGCAGACCGTCTCCCACTACCGCATCCTCGAAAAGCTCGGTGGCGGAGGCATGGGGGTCGTTTACAAAGCCGAAGATACACGGCTGCACCGTCTCGTTGCGCTCAAGTTTCTACCAGATGAAGTTGCGCGAGAGCCGCATGCTTTGGTCCGCTTTCAGCGCGAAGCGCAAGCTGCGTCCGCTCTCAACCATCCCAACATCTGCATGATTTATGACATCGGCGAAGAGGGAGGCCGCGCCTTCATCGCCATGGAATATCTGGACGGCGCGACTCTCAAGCATCTCATCGCTGGGTGCCCAGTCGAACTGGAACGGCTGCTGCAGATCTCCCTCCAGGTCGCCGATGCCCTCGATGCGGCTCACGCGCAGGGCATCGTCCACCGCGACATCAAACCGGCGAACATTTTCGTCACCAACCGTGGCCTTACAAAGATTCTCGACTTCGGCCTCGCCAAAGTCCCTACCGAAAGGTCTACTGCCGCAAGCGCCGAGACGCTGACAACTTTGGGAAACGAACCCGCGCAACTCACGAGTCCGGGCACCGCCGTGGGCACGGTCGCTTACATGTCACCGGAGCAAGTGCGCGCCAAAGACCTCGATCCCCGGACTGACTTATTCTCCTTCGGCATCGTGCTATATGAAATGGCGACGGGCCGACTCCCCTTCCACGGCGAAAGCTCTGGCGTGATCTTCGATGGCATCCTAAACCGCACACCTGTACCGCCAGTGCGCATCAATCCCGAGCTGCCACCGAAGCTCGAAGAAATCGTCAACAAGGCTTTGGAGAAGGACCGCAACCTTCGGTATCAGCATGCTTCTGAGATCAGAACGGACTTGGCGCGTTTGAAGCGCGACACGGAGTCGGCACAAACGTCCGCAGCAGGAATGGGCGTAGGCGGCAGGCAATGGCCGAGGAAACGAGAGGCACTCCTGGGCAGCGGGATTGCGCTGACGGCGGCCCTCATCGTCCTCGTTGGTGTGGCTGCGCTTTTCGTGTCACGATTCCGGCAACCTGCCGAACCGGCCCGCCGCGAGTATACACAGCTGACCAACTTCGCGGACTCCGCTACGCAGCCGACTCTGTCGCCGGACGGCCACATGCTGGCCTTCATTCGCGGCGGGAACACGTTCTTCAGTCTGGGGCAGATTTACGTGAAGCTTCTGCCGAACGGCGAGCCGGTGCAGCTCACAAATGACAAGTTCTTCAAGATGAGCCCTCATTTCTCTGCGGATGGGACGCGCGTTGTGTACTCTACCGGGGTCGGTGGCGATAGTCCGACATTGGACACATGGGTCGTGCCAGTGCTTGGTGGTCGACCGCAGCTCCTCTTGACCAACGCCGAAGGCCTGACTTTGTTCGACGACGAAGCCGGACGGTCTCGCGTCTTGTTCTCGGAGATGACCGGCCGCGCCGGTCAGATGTCCATCGTCACCTCGACGGAGAGTCGCAGCGAGCCTCGAAACGTCTATGTGCCGCTCGACGAATACGGCATGGCTCACCGCTCGTACCTCTCGCCCGATCGAAGATCGGTCCTTGTGGCCGAGATGGACTTGCGCTCGTGGCTGCCTTGCCGACTGGTGCCCATGGATGGGAGGTCTCCTGGAAAGCCGGTCGGACCGGCGCCGTCGCAGTGTACCGATGCCGCATGGTCGCCTGATGGGAAGTGGATGTACTTCACGGCCAGCACGGCCAGCGGGGTGCATATCTGGAAACAACGATTTCCAGACGGGACTCCAGAGCAGGTCACCTTCGGCGTGACCCAGGAAGAAGGGATTCATTTCGCGCCCGACGGGCGCTCGTTCGTCACCTCGATTGGGACCAGCCAGAGCACCGTCTGGATTCACGATGCACGCGGCGACCGACAAGTGACGTCGGAAGGCTACAGTTTTCGCCCATCCATCTCACCAGACGGCAAAAAGCTGCATTACCTGGTGCGCGTCTTCGGAGCGCGGAGCTGGATATCAGGCGGCCTCTGGGTCGCGGGCCTCGAGTCGGGACAACGGCAGCGGCTGCTGCCCAATTTTCAGATGGAGCAGTACAGCACCTCCGCGGACGGCGAGCGCGTGGTATTTGTCGCTGTGGACGAAAACGGTCGGACGCCCGTATGGCTCGCGGCGCTGAACGGCAGAACTGCGCCGCGGCAGCTCACCACGATTGATAGCACGATGGCATACTTCGGCGCGCCCGGTGACGTTGTGTTCGGAAGCCAGGAGAAGTCGCCGTTCATTTATCGCGTCAAAGAGGACGGCAGTGGACTGCAGAAGATGATCTCGACGCCGATGCTCCTACCGTTTGCGGTCTCGCCGGACGGGCGGTGGGTCCCCGTGATGGATCCCAAAGTGTGGGGCACGCTGATGGTCTATCCGGCCGGCAGCGATCCTCCCCTCCGGGTCTGCGACGGTTGTTCACCACCACAAGGGACCGATCCGATGCCTCCCCCTATGAGCTGGACGCCGGACGGGCGCTTCGTCTATATCAAGTTCGCGGACGCCTCTTTGGGGGGCCCCACATACGCGATTCCTCTGCGGCCAAGCCAGATGTTGCCCCCAGTACCACCCTCAGGATTTCCGTCAAAGGAAGCTGTGGCTGCCCTGCCCGAAGCGCGGCTGGTCTCGGAGGAAAAAAACGTGTATCCCGGCCCCAACCCGTCGATCTATGCGTATACGAAGGTGGCCGCGCAGCGCAACATTTACCGAGTTCCCGTGCCGTAACGGCGAAAGACGGTTAGTTACTTTTGACATGCACACTTCCGCTAGAACCGCCTATGGCCCATGCGCGAACTACTCGGGGACTTGCTGCTTGAGGTCAATGAGCCGGGCTTAGCCCTGAAAGAGTACGAAGCCTCTTTGCAGTTGGCGCGCAATCGGTACCGTGGATTCTACGGCGCCGCGAAAGCCGCGCAACGCTCAGGGGATCGGGGAAAGCGCGCATCTACTACGAGAAGCTCGTGGTTCTGTGCAGCAAAGCAGACATGCAGCGGCCGGAACTGGCCGAAGCAAAGAAGTATCTGGCTCAGAAGTGATCCAGAAGCTTCCTCTTGAAGCGCACCAGACATTCTGAAACTTACGCCTTCCGACGCAAACGCGAATTAGATGCGAGCGCATAGTCAAGTCGGCAGACGCAACTGGGATATTGCCAGTGCGCTGTCGAGGGAAGGCGCGAACTTCTGGGCGTATGGTCGGCGATTCGGAAGCAATCCAGTTGGGCATCGTCCCGATAGGTACCCGGAAGTCGGCTTGTCGGAAGTAATCTCCCCTTCCATCCCCGTTCAAACCAGGAACGCCGCCCACAGGCTTAGCGCCCCCTTATTGCCCCTCATTCATGCCGTAAAGCCTTATCTGTCATAAAGATGACGAAGGGGGCGATCTGGATCGAAACTACTAGTTTATTGGAAACAAAGGAGTTTTGCGGTGCAGCCTGGCCTTCTAAGTCATTGAAAGGAAAGCGAGGGAACTCTTAGTGCCCCCTAATTGCCCCCAGAAATTCTTCATTCCTCCTACTCACTACTAAGAGGAGCACACGGGTCGCACGGCCAATATTGGCCCGGCCAAGTGGCCTCTGCGGTTGGTTGGGATTGGACCGGTAAACCCTTCGCAGCAAGGCAGGACCAAATGACGCAGTTTTCTACCAACTACGCCAGAGAAGAGTCTCGCGTCTCACAGTAGCGCCTTGGTGTTTGTCCGAGTTGGCGTCGGAACATTGCTATGAACGCGCTAGCGCTACAATAGCCTGCGTCCCAGGCGGCTCCTGTGACTTTTGCTCCAGAGGCCAGCAGTTTCAATCCATGAAGGAGCCGAAGCTGCTGCCGCCACTTCCCGAAATTCATTTTTGTCTCCTCCAGAAATATGCGCTGAATCGTTCGCTTGCTCGCACCGCAGTCCTTGCAGAGTTTTTTCAGGTCTCTCTGGTCTCCTGGATCAGTCAGTAGGGCCTTCACCACTCGCATCGCGCGCGAATCTGTCGGATGCGGCAACTGCAATGGAATGGAATCCACCGCCTTGAGTTGATCGACGATGATCTCGATAATCCGCCGTTCCGCCAGAGCCTTCTTGTGCAACTTCTTGAACCTGCAGGCATGCAGGATCAGTTCTCGCAAGAGTGCCGAAACATTCATCACAAAACACTTCCCGGGAAGTTTTCGGCAAAGCCGGGGCAGGAAATAAAGCGTCCTCATCGAAACCAGTCCTGACATTGCCACTGAATGCGGAGTATTGGCGGGAATCCACACTGCGCGGAGCGGCGGCACGACCCAAACGCCTTGCTTCGTGCTCAGTGTCATCACTCCGCTCGAAGCAAACAACAGTTGGTCTTCCGGATGGGAGTGCTCGGGGATCACGTGAGCGTGAGCGAGGTCAGCAGATACGCTGGCTATCTCGGCAATAAGTCGCCCGTTGGGAGCACGAAGTATGCTTTGGCACTTGTGCGACATTTCTTGTCACACTATCGAGAGAAAACGCAAGGCGCAACTGCTATTTTTGGACATCGCAAGTTCAGCTTGTTAATCACAATAGAGACGGGAGGGACATCGTTATGGGTGTAATGGTCATTGTGGCTTACCGCCCGCGGCCGGGGAAGCAAGGGCTTCTGCTGGCGTTGACGAAGGAACATCTCAGTGTTCTCCGCGGGCAGCACCTAGCTACTGAGCGGCCGACGTATGCCATGCAAGCCAACGATGGCACCGTGATCGAGGTCTTCGAGTGGAAGTCGAAAGCGGCGATAGCCTCTGCACATACCAATCCGGTGGTGCTGAAGATGTGGGAAAGGTATGCCGAGGCTTGTGAATACGTACCCTTAGCGAACGTGAAGGAATGCAGCGATATGTTCGCGGAGTTCGTGCCCATCGAGCTGATGGCTAGCTGACGCTCCGTCGTCATCGAATCGCGATAATTCAATTTCGGAAGGAAAATGATCAGATCTCTGATACTTGGCGGCATCCTGGGCGGGTTGGCGGCTTTTGTGTGGACCACCTTCTCTTGGGAGGTTGTGGGCTGGCATGGGAAGACGATGGTCACCTTTCAAAACGAAGATGATGTTTCCGCAGTAATTGCCTCACATGTGACAAAAGACGGGACTTACATTCTTCCTGCGGCGCGCCCGACCGAAGGTATGACGTCGGAGGAAAAGAAAGGAATGCAGGCCGCGGTCGCGGAAAAGATGCGAAAGGGCCCAATGATGGTTGCAGCGGTACGACGCGGAGGGTTTGGGTCGTTCAGCCAGGCCTTGATCACTCAGTTGCTATGCCTGATGGCTGCGGCATTCCTGCTCACTTGGCTATTGCTTCAGACGAGCGGACTGGGTTACGCGAAAAGAGTTATGTTTCTCGCGGTCGCCGGGCTCGCAGCAAGTGTTATCGTCGATCTTCCCAATTGGAATTGGTGGGGTTTCTCTGGCGCATACACGGCAGTGAATCTTGTCGATTTCACAATTACGTGGCTGCTCGCGGGCCTGGTCATCGCGAAGGTTGCGAGGCCTAGGACTAACTAAACCGCAGGGACCGTCGCGGAACATTTCGCGCCTTACTCTCTTGAACACCGCGGTATTCACCGATCGTCGTCACTTGGATGTGTAATCGGCTTACGGGACACGTGCCAGTCCTTAGGAAAGCGTTAGACATGACAAAAGCAGATATTTACCAGTTCATGTCAAAACAGAAACTTGGAGTGCTGGGGCCCTTTCTTCGGGTGCCATCTAAAGCCTTGCCGCATAGGTTTTAGAGTAGTCCTTTACAGTTTTTCGGACTTTCTACGGTCAGAGAAGATTCGCGCTTCGATTAGAACAACAACGGGAAGCACTACAGCGCACAGAATCGTGAACCAAATGGGCTGAGAATCTTTCGGCGGGTGACCTATCCAACGAAGGAATGGGTCAACGGCCAGAACCTCAAGCAAACCGTAAAACGAGAACAGGCCCACCAACTGCAACAACGTACCTTGCCATCCCCCTCCCATACGGTAAGTGAATTGACCGATCAGCTTGATCCGCTTAAGGACACTAGTCGTCATAAAAGCACTCATCTTGTTACTGGCGGAAAACGATACACTATTTTGGTGTTTACGGCGTAAGCCGTCCGAATTCACCAGCGAATTGGAAACAAAGGAGTTTTGCGGTGCAGCCCGGCCTTCTAAGGAATTTGAAAAGAAAGGGACGGAATCCTTTGTAACTACCCAGAGACCTGTTCCCAGTTCGGCTAAGCCACACAATCATTCGCGATAAACTAAGCTATAATTCTGTGTAGCTGGCGATTGTGACTCTCTGTTTCACGATCAGAAATCATATGAATATTCGCGAATCGAAGGACATCATCCTGTTGTTTGCGGGATTTCTACTTTCCATCATGGGAGCACTCATAGGGGCTTGGATTCAGCATTCCTATGACAAAAGACATGAACGCCGCCCGCTGGCACAACTCCTGAATTTTGGAGCCGCTGAATTGCTCTTCATATTCCCCCATCGAGGCCCTGTAACACAGGCAATTCTTCCGCGAACTTCGACGGAAGATTTTCTCGCGATTAACAACTTCATTAGCGCGTTGATACATCTCGACTGGAAAGGCAAGATCTCAGTTCGGGACTTTGCCCATATCAGTCCCAACGACAGAAAACAAAATCTCGTTATTATCTGCAGTCCCAAATCGAATAGCTTCACTGAGGAATTTCAACAAACTCTGAAGAACTCAGGTAAATCATTTTTTTACTTTTTCGAGGACGACCCGAACAAAGCGGGGACAGTTCGCATATTGTCGCCCTTTGGCGAGGTCTACACGTCTCGAAGTTACAAGCAGGAAGAGGATTGTCTGAGCCGCGGTGTGTCTAAAGATCAGCTCGCATACGAGCAGCTTGAAGACTATGCGATTATCACAAAGGTACAAAACCCCTGGAATGAAGAAAACATTGCGATCCTCATAGCCGGAATTCGTGGAATCGGAACGTGGGGCGCCGCCGAATTCATTAAGAAAAAGTGGCGATTCATCTATGACCAACTGCCTGCAGATGCAAAAAATGAGGAATTTTCAGCCTTGCTGCGTATAACGTATCAGGAATACGACATTAAAGACTGGATGGTTGTTAGGGTACTGAAGAAAAGAGACGCTACGCATGAACCACCTGCACCCTATATCCGCAATGAGCAACCCCCAATCTATCAAAAACGTGCATAGCCTGTCGCTATAAGCTCTCACGACTCGCGATTTTCTCGGTTGCCCTGACGCACACTACAGTAGTTCGGACTGATCGGCCGTAAGTCGGTAAGTCGAGAGCAGCTTGCCGCTGCGGAAGACTTGTCCGACGTGGCACACTACTGGCACACAGAACTGGGGTGAACCCCCAAACTGCCACAGGTCTTAGTACCCTCACAAATCGGCGATTAATTCCGGGTGGCCGACTGACCAAACAGAAAACCGGCTGGCGCGAGGGCCATTTTTGACAAGTGTGTGAAAATCCAGTCGCATGAAATGCTTACGGACCGGGCGCCGGGCGTGGAGCAGAATCTTCGGGCTCGGCCGGTTTACTTCCGTGGAAATACGCAACCCCCAACGCCGCTGCATCGAATATGCCCATCCGGTAGTCCTCGCTCTTCCAGATTTTGCGAACGCCTGGCAGTCTCGGTGCGAGTTCGGGCAGTTGTTTGGCGAGAGCTGCAGCAATCGTGTACTTATTGCGACTGCAGCCGGGAAAGACGTTTTTCACGGCACGCCGAGTGACGAATCGTATCGGAATCCGATCGCGCTCCGCTTGTTTCAGCAGCGCATTGCGCATTCCCGTTTTCCTTTTGCTCTCAAAAAAGTCCTTCTGAACGACAATCGCACTCGGGGAAGAGTCGTTCATCAATTCAGCAAACTTCTTGTACACGGGAACTCTCACCGCATTCACTCCACTGCGAAAACTTCTAACACCCCAATCGAGGAGTCGTGTGGGACCTTCGAAAACGGCGAAGCCGAAACTGCGCGAGCGCAGATCAATTGCAAGAATTCTCTTCCCGTTCGGGTAAAGCATAGAATTTAGTTTTTTCGGAGAGCTTGAGGTATGCAGTGTTCGGCCAGCCACTGCAGTTTGTAAGCGATGAGATTCTTGCCTCGCTGCGGACTTCCCGTTTGAAGCTTCACGGTCAGACTTTGCCCGCGTACCGCGACCTGCTTAGCAACCGATTCGTAGGTTCCGGCATAGAGTTCGGAGAGCGGTGTGTCGAGTGCCGCTTGAAAGGCGAGTGCCGTACGCAGCGGCGGCATGTGTCGCCGGCGTTCGTAGCGGGACACCTGGGCTCCGTTTTTGCACCCAAGCAAATACGCGACCTCGCTCTGGCTGAGCCCGGATCGTTTTCTGTAAGCTCGCAGATAATTCGCAAGTTTGTGAGACGTCATGTGGCAAGTGTGGATGCACTGATACCGTAACGTGCTCAGCGTAAACGGGAATCGTTCTGTTCGCTAAACGGGAGATATTGCTGGAAGTGGCAAAGATAAGCGTTTTAGCCCGGAAAATCCTATGTTCGGTGCCTAAAAGGCGGGGCTCGGAACCGCCGTATTATGCCAGATCGGAGTTAAAATTTTGATAAAGAAAAGTTAAAGAAAAAATGTGCTACGTGGCCGAGAGCGGTAAAAACCTAAGTATTTAGTGGCTCGTATTCAACAGCACTGAAACTGAGTATGGAGGAAAGCCACCAATGTTGCCCGTCAGTAGATCTGGCTTGCCATCATTGTTCAAGTCACCCACCGCCATGGAGAATGGGGCCGCACCCACAGGTACTGAGATTCCGTCGCCAAACGTCCCGTCTCCTTTTCCAAGCAGAATCGTTACGTTGTTAAAAACAGAGTCGCTAACTGCGAGGTCCAATTTGCCATCACCATCGAAGTCGCTGGCTACAACCCGTAAGGTACTTCCGGCCAAAGGAATCTGCACAATCTGCTTAACCCCGAACGTACCGTCGCCATTGCCTAGAAGGATATATACCCCAGTGTCTACAATTGGAAATGCGAGGTCCATCTTTCCGTCACCATTGAAATCGGCGGCCACTACCGACCAACATCCCGATGAAGTTGAGAAACTGCCGCCAGCTTAGAAGGACCCGTCTCCGATACCGAACCATAGAGTGACGTTTGTGGAATTTGCATTTGCAACAGCAAGATCGAGCCGGCCGTCCCCGTTGAAATCGGCTACAGCGACCTGTTGCGGGGCTGCGCCTGGAACGAAATTAGACTTTAGCGTGAAGTTGCCCCTCCCGTCGCCCAGAAACACAGAGATGTCGTCGGGGAACTCGCTCGCGACTATGAGATCAAGATGACCGTCTCGATTGATATCGATTGCAGACATCCAAGTTGGTATCCCACCACCTGTTTGCAGAAGCTGGCCTGACGCAAAAGTACCGTCTCCATTTCCTCGGAAGATCTGTATCTGCCCACCGAAAAAAAAACGTCGCGACCGCCACATCCACATTGCCGTCACCATCGAAATCTCCCACCGCCATCGCTTCTCCTGGATAACTCAGAGCGCCAATATTTCGGAAAGTGCCATCCCCGTTTCCGAGTAAGCGGAGTACCGCGTTACCATTTGGTTCGGCAACGAGAAGGTCTAACTTGTTGTCGTGATTAAGATCCGCTAGGGCAACCTGAATGGGCTGATCAGTCATAGCTAAATCTGATCTAGTGAAGGAAAGCTGGGAGGCGCTTGGAACACGCAGCCATCCTTGTATCGGCAAAGAACGTGGAATCAAGGTATAGGTATAGTTACCGGCAGCCTGTCGCTGGCACTGGCCTGTGAGTTGATGCGGCCTACTCGTGTTCTGTTCTATTAACTCCACCGTGAATTGGGCAAAACTCGTGCCGACGCACGCGCTCGTATCAATTCTCTGCACGATTGCCACATGCCCTAAATCGCCTGCCGCCGTTGAAAATCCGATTATGTCATCCACCGAAGGTGGAACGGTTGCACCATTCGGGAAACTGACCAGCCCAAAAGCTTGAGCGTGAGGATAAAAATCTTGTGCGTTTCCATATCCTACATATTTGCCATACCACTGAGACGGCGGAACCCGGCATGGCTTCTGCGAGCAAACTGCTTCACGATAAAAGCGGCGGACGAACTCGACGCATTGGTATTGGTATCCATCTTCTCCCGCGGAACTTTGGGCACCTGCCGGGTCGACAATCACTTTCGGTGGCATCTGGCAAGAAGCCAAAGTCCCCGTGTCCGCGCCGTTGGAGTGGGCATTTACCAATTTGTACGTTCCGATTACCGTTCCGCATTGAGGCTCCTGGCCTGTGGTCTTGCAAGCAAGAACGAACGCCAATAAGAAAACCGCGGTGAATCGCACCATTTTCTCTACTCCACCGGTCCCGAAAGTCTAGTGCGCCTGGAAACTGGTCAGCGCATGTGCAAATTCCGTCGTCGCGCTCATCTCGTCTGGCGATAGGTCTTCCGAATCGCCGTATGAGTAAATAAATCCGCCAGTTTGTGATAGTAAGACAGGCGATACGTCTGCTTGCTGTATAGCCGTCCATTGCTGCGGAGTGTAGATATAAAGCCAGCCCACTGTCGTGCCATCGGGTAATTTGACGGCGAAGGTGTGGGTGCCGGACGAGGGAACTTCTGTGATTTGCCACTCTAGGGGCAGATTTATAGTAAAGAGATTGTCCGGGGAGACCGCATTCCAATCAGTTTGCAAATTCACCGCCAACGCGGGGGCGTAGGTGTTGGGCGGATTGCCTGCATTTCTCACGTGGATGGTGCCGCCAAAACTCCGTTTGATGAACCCCGGCGGGACAGTCAAAGTCAAAGTGATCTGGTAGGGTTGGTTTGCGGTTATAGCGGCAAAACTAGCCGGACTCGCCGAGACGATGCCATCAAGAGAAGGCGTGACATCGACGGCAACGCCCGCGAGGTTCTGATCGCTCTGAAAGCTCACCGTGACCCTCGCACTGCTTCCGGGAAACATCGTCTGACTGAGTTGAGGAACCGACCAGGTCACGGTGGGACGGCTTGTCTGTGGCATAGGCGCTGGAGCCTGCGCTTGGGAGGCAGGTGCTGGCTGAGCCGGAAGCGAATGAGGCTTGGCGATGAGATACAGCGAACCAGCGAGGATCGCCACCACTAGCAGAACGAGAACCGCGACCCGCTTTAAATGGGAATCACTCATATTTTCATTCTTAAGTGCTTCACAAAGACTGTCAAGGGGACGGCTTCCGACCTAGGAAAGGGCCTTACCTCGTTCGGGCTTGCAAATATGTTTGGGACCTGAGGAACGTGCTCTTGCGAGGCGTTGGCCGGATTCTCGTACGTTTACTCCAAGCGCTACTTCGGCTGTTTCGGGATGCCCGGACCGCCTATGTGCTTTTTTATCTTCTCCTTTATACCCTTCAGCATACCGCGGACCTCGCCCTCAGCCGAAACCGCAACGAGCGAGCCTCTTGTCTCCTCTTCCCAAACTTTCTTACCGTCAACAAAACATTCAGCCAACATCTTTCCCCGCTGATGTGGGACCGTATTGACGCTGACATATAGAAGATTGGCGTTCCCGGACACTTTCATATCCTCAAGAAGTGCACTCCGCGATTTAGCGTCTCCTGAAGCGACTTTGACCTTCACACCACTGGACGACAGCAGGTCGGAGATCCCATCGATTACCGTCTGCAAGTGAGGTGTTGGGCCTGTCCCACCGAGCACTACAGTAGTGCTGTCTGATGTGGCGGCTGGCGGAGCTTGTGCTGAGCCCGCGATCGCGAGAACGATGATCAGGGTGGGGACAAAGAAAAGAAAAAGCGGTTTGCGAGACATGGCCGACCTCCCGCGCTCACGCGCGGTTTGGCTTTTATGATTTTCCGGGACCGACCTAGGGAACGGCCTTGCCTCGTTCGGGCTGAAGACGAGTTGTTAGATATTGACCTGTGCTCTTGCGAGGCGTTGGGCGGATTCTTCTGCCGCCCATCTGTGGATGTCAAGCAGAATTTTTAATTTCTGGTAACAGTACTCAGAGAGGGAAGAGGTGCTTAAGAGCTCTGAACGTGGCTGAAAGCGACTATCGCCTCGCCATCTTCTGCGCTGCGGAGAAGAGTAACTGGCGGTCCCGAGCGCTCGTCCGACCGAGAGCACGCGTGAGCTTCGCGAGATATCGGGCATCTTTCCCGGCGCTTCCCCATGCGATCATTGCGCCCTTCTTGCCTGATTGAAGGTGTGGGAGTTCGGGAGGCTTGTCACCTTCGTAGAAAAGTTGGTACAGGGGAACTTCAAGTGCGCGTGCAACTTTTTCGAGCGTCTCTACGGCAGGGACGGTGTGGCCGTTCTCCACGCGGGAGACGTAACAACGAAGAAGTCCGGTACGCTTCTCTATGTCTCCTTGGGAGAGATCCTTTGCTTCACGAAACTCGCGGAGTCGGTCGCTGATGAGCATTGGAATTCTCGTTACGCTTCTACTACCCCTACCGCTCGATGTCAAAGTAAATGCGGGCCGTCGCACGATACTCGGCGATCTTCTTGCCATCGATCAGCATTTCAAATTCAGCCACGCGCGCCCACTTCATGCCGCGCACGGTCTTCGCGGCTTCGGCAACGGCATTCTCAGCGGCTTTGGCGAAGCTCTCTTTGGAAGAACCCACAATCTCGATGACTTTCTGGGCCATGGCTGCCTCCTCTCATCGAACCGCAGTATATCGCTTCTCGGGGGCGGTGCTGTTCTAACTCCGTGTTGCTGCTTTTTTATCCTGTTTTTGTTTGCGTTGTGTGGCTCCGGGCAATCTGGAGAGGGTGGGAACATCTCTTTCGTACGTCCTCACCCATCCGCTGCCGATTTTGGGGATAGTGACAACTGTGATGGGAAATCCGACAGACTTTGGATTGGCTTCGGCTTCGATAGCAAGGAGAGCGCGCACGAAATTGGAAGCCTGTTTGAGAGTAAGTTCTTTTCTCGCATTGATGGTTTGACATTCGAGAGGAATTTTGGCGAGAGCCTTTTTATAAGCATCACTCTGTGTGTCTTTGAGTTGGCTGAGCGCAATATTCTGGCCAAAGCCACCAAAGCGAGAATCGGCACGTTGCCCTTGTTCCGGTTGCACCAAGATTCTTTGCGGCCCAATAACAGTTTTCTGGTTCCAGTCGATATCAAACCAAATACTATAAATCGCAGGAACGCCGGACTCATATCCAGCGACAACGTAACGAATCAGAATATCCTCCAATCCGGCGTCGCCCTTTTTAATTGCCCCACTCTTGATTCCCTCAACGGCAAAAGAGAATGTCCTGGGCATTTCGTCTTCTATAATGCGAGAGAGCGCTTCTGGCGTCGTGTCGGAGCGAATCTTACTATCTATGATTTTAGCCCACGCTGGGAAGTCATAGAGCACGGTCCCGCTGTCGTTAGATTCCGCGTGCTCAGTATAAATATCGGCAACGACGTACTTGCTCCTCAAAAGGACTATCTTGAGCACTGTTCCAGCGGGGGTGGCTTTTCCGTCGGCCCCGAGACCACGATGCCACTGGGCGTCACGACATAGGCAACGGTAGTAGCAGCGGCGTACTCGGCCAAACAGAGAGCAATGAGAAGTGGGACTGCAAAATAACTTTTGCGCATTGAAAGGCGGGGCCAATACTAGACCCCGCCCAGCAGTTTAGGCAAACGTCGAACAGGCTATGCCCGCGTTTCTACGTTCCTCCGCTCTGCCCAATAATCTGCCGCCTCCGTCGGTGACGAGACAATAATGAACAACAGCTGGTCGTCAGAAGATCGGTTGCTCGCTAAACTGGGTAGCCGTGGGTGAAAAGACCGTCCCACGAAATATCCTCGTCGCCGGTATTCCTGGTTCAGGGAAAACGACATATTGCCAGTGGCTGGAGCGGGAAAAGGGCTTCCTGCATCTGGACTTTGATGAGCTCTCGCAAGAGAATGGCACTGAGCTGAAACTCGCCTTATTTGACTGTCTTCGCCACACCGCCGAGAGGTTTCTTCACGCAATCTCAACACTAGAGCAGCCCATCGCAATTGACTGGGGTTTTCCGCCTGGATACCTGACCCTAGTGAAGTTGTTCAGGTTGAACGGGTTCGCGATTTGGTGGTTCGATGGGGACCGAGATGCAGCCAAAGCATCGTTCATTCAGCGAGGGACCCCGGATCGTTCATTGGAGGCTTTCGCCGCGCAGCTGAAATCCATTGAGCAGGACTGGCCTCAAATTCAGGAAGCGTTTGAGGACAATATAATCTACTCAGTGAGCGCTGGCCCCACCCACGCGACTGCGGAGTACATCTACAAGAGAATGTTTTCAAGATGAGCGTGCGGGCACAGCGACGGATCAAATTATCTCCTTGACTCTCTTCTCCGCGGAGCGTAAAAGTCGGCTAACGCCTCACGAAGGCTTACTCCCGATTCATTCGCTCACGCTCCGGCTCGCGTGAGGCAAGTCCTATCCGGTCCAAAAATTCCTAAGGCCAAAGCGTCGGAAAAAGCAAAGTACCGCGTGGGCGCCGCCGCTGCTCCTTTTGCACAGAAGAATCTGTCGATTCTCCTTGACACGCACACGCTCAGAGAACAAGCTCGGGTCGGGGTTTCGCCGTTGGAGGCGAGACTCCCGCTTCCTAGTCCGAACACAATTTCTTAATAGACAAGCTCCGCATCGAGCGTTAAGAGGGCAGAACCTCCTCGGTTCCTTTTTATTCCCTCGCCCGGGGCCCAACCTCCTGTCCGACGTACAGGTCTGCAGACCACAACGCCAGCGGTTCCAGGCCACACCACACAAGCTCGGCTCGCTTCATGCGAGGAGGAATATCGAATTTCTCAAAAAGGAGAACTACCATGTCAGAACAGAATAAATATGTAGTCCGTCGTTTGTTCGAAGAAGTTTGGAACAAAGGCAATCTGTCGGTGGCAGACGAGCTCTTTGTCCCCAACTACGCTCACCATGACCCTTCGACACCCGATGTTGGGCGGGGCCCCGAGAGTGAGAAGAAGAGAGCGACCCTCTACCGCACTGCCTTCCCCGACCTTCGATTGACGATCGAGGACATCATCGCCGAAGGCGAAACAGTGATGGCCCGTTGGTCTTGCCGGGGTACCCATAAAGGTGATCTGAGCGGGATTGCGCCAACGGGGAAGCAGTTCACCATCTCGGGCGTAAGCATCGCCCGCTTTGCTGGCGGCAAGATGGCAGAAGGCTGGATCAACTGGGACGCTCAAGGCCTTATGCAGCAGCTCGGCGTCGTCCCTGAGCTCGGCAAAGCCAAAGCCGTCGCTGCGAAGCCTTAGACTTCGGAACACTTCCAAGCTGTCTCACGGGAGCGGGCGTCACCCGCTCCCAATTATCTTCTTGAACCGGTCCCAAGGAAATTGGTGCCGCTTGTGAGGTGAACGGAGATGATTAAGGAAGTTGCGGAGATTTTTATCAGAGATGGCCCCGCGCTGTTGCGTTTTTTCATCCCAGTTCCAAATGGCAGGCGCAACGCTATCGGGGGATCTTGGGTGGGCGATGCCACAACGTTCGGAGTAGAAGATGATACAAAAGGTCGACCGTTTACGATGCACATGGATTTTACAGCCGGCCGACGGAAGAAGGTGACAGGTAAAGCGATCTTAGTAGGCCTCGAAGGCAGACCCGACCGAATCCCGTTGCAGTTGGTTGGCGGGTTCTTCCATGATGACTACTTGCAATTCGTGTACAAGAGTGAGAGGGAGGAGTTCATGCAGTTTGGAGTGCTCATGCTAAAGATGAATCCCAGTGGCAACGAAATGGTCGGCCACTACGCGGGGTTTTCGCCATTCAGAAAAACGCAACCACTCATCCACGGAAAGGTGAACCTAAAGAAAGAATAGGCACTTGAAAAAGCCTGGGTTCAGCCGGTGAGGGAGAGGCGGTTGACGACCTTACGTTTCAGGGTGTCGTCGGGTTCAAGTATTGGCGCGTGGCGTTGAGGGTCCGAGGGTCTCAGCGCTTTGTGCGTTCCTTAATGCATTGTACGTTCCCAAGCTACGCGTATTAATAGAGACAAGGATGCAGCCGCGGACTGAGTCATTGACGCGACCGAATAGTGGGGAACCCCCCTGCACTTCTGCCGCGGGTAAACGCAGAGCGAAGGTAGGAATCAGGCGCATTCCGGTTCGAACCCCAAACCCGACTTCTATATATACCCGTCGCTCCACCGGACGCGCCCGACCCGAACGAACGACATGAACTCCGGGAACGAGGCAGGAGACGAAACAGCCCGACGTAAGGCGGGCTTCGATGCTTCGCGCCGCATGCCAGTCGGGACGTGACGCGTCGCGCAGCCGGTCTAGAGTGAACGCAGGAAGTTAATCAGATCCTGCTTCTCGCTGTCCGTGAGCCTGTTGAATCGGTGGATCACGCCATTGGCTTCGGAGCCTGGACTTGCGTGTTGCTTAATCGTTTCCAGAAGGTCGCTAGTCCGTCCGTCGTGGAGGAAAAACACGCGCTGGCCAAGGCCCCAGAGTGGCGCGGTGCGGAACTGGTCGGGACCCGCATTTCCTTGCGAGACGCCATCATTCAACTCCGCTCCCATATGATGGAGCAGCAGGTCGGAGAATAGGTTGGCTTGCACACCACTCAGTCCTGGCGCGTTTACCGTGAAAGAGGAATTTCCGGTGGTCATTGACGGAGTATGGCACAACGCGCAACCGGCATTGATAAAGTGCTGGCGGCCATGAGCGATCGAGGGCGCCCCTCCCGGCTCGGTCGTGGAGGGTGTCGGCTGGTCGAGAAACCTCATGAACGTAGCGAAGGCATCGTCGTCGCTCGGCACTCCCACTGAATCGCTGCCCGCCGGCAGTAAGTTCGTCTGATCTTCCGGCAAGGAATTGAACACGCAAGAAGCAGGCGGCGGATTCGGGAAAAAGCCGCGCTTCTGCGGGAACATCTGATTTGTCTCCCCAATTTCCACGCTATACGCCTCGTGCGAGAACATAATCAACGACTTGTTTTGCGCTTTCCAGCCAAAGCGCGTGATCGTAGCGTCGTTCCCGCTGCGGTTGGGTGTGCCGTGAATCCCGAGCATGGACTTCACCACGCTGTCCGCCTGCATGTTCGTCAGAATTGTGGCGTCATCAATCATCTCGATAAGACCACCTCCAAACACGGGTGTGGGAATCCGCAAACTCAGGTTGTTCTGGTCCCGCGCCCGCTCGAAATCTTCCTGTGCGAGCTCGCACCCCACAGCGTCGAGCCGTCCTCGAATCGTGAATAGATCGTGCACGCTTCCGTCGGGCTCATTCCGGTCTATACTGCCGTCCGGGTCCACTACAAACTTAAAGCGCGCCTCGCGCACGGGGCCATCGGACGTCACGAAGAAGGGGAGCTTGTTCCAGGCGTGGTTCGCATTTGCCAGCGCAACCTGAGGATTCGGCCCTATGTTCGGAAACACACCCACGCGCGGGCTCGTCCCGCCAATCGCGGGCTGCGAATGGCAAGCACCGCAGGAATCCGCATTGAATGTCGGGCCGAGACCGTTCACCACCGCCTCCGGATGTATGAAACGAGCTGCGCCGTCGTTGAAAAACCGCAATTGGTCACTGCTGAGATTCGCTATCGGCCCCCCGGCTCCAACTGTGGTTCCGCGCGGGCCCCGATCAACGACCTCGACCTGGGCGTGTAATTGCGGTTCGTTCGCGCTTACTAGTGCTGAACAACCGCTGATCAATGCGAGCGGCGCCAGCGCCAAAATCAACGCAAGTGCCCTGCGCTGCCTTAGTTTCCTTGCAGTAGCGAACGAAAGCACCATCACGAGTGCACCGGACAAAATCAATCTGCCTCTGACAGACAGGTGCAATTTCTCAGAGCACAAGATTGGTCCCATGGGTGAAGCTCCTTGATAGGACCTTGGGCTGGCTTCAGGTTGTCTTAGGGCTGGTTTCGAACTCAGAAACCGTGAAGAGAGACTAGTGTGTTCTTTAGTTTCTAGCTACTGGCCACTTGTTCAGATTTGGGATGAGTGTCCATTTGTACTACCGACTCGGCACCGGCAGGGCATAGATTCGCCGCAACATCTGCCCAAACAGCCCCCGGTGCAGATGTCCATCGGCCCGAAGCAGGATATCTCCTCGGAACGAAGCATCCGGAACGAAACAGGATATTCCCAACACAAAGCACGTCTCCGACCTCTCGGGGGTGATGGAAGCCCCCTGCAATGCCCCCTGCACTTCTGCCGGGGGTACACGCAGAGCGAAGGTAGGAATCAGGCGCATTCCGAGCCGAACCCCAAACCCGACTTCCATATATATCTGTGTGTCCGTAAGACAGTCGATCACTCCCCGTCGCTGTCGCGACGCCGCCGCAGGCAATTGTCGGATTAGAATTTAGCAACGGCGCCAGCGCCGTTGCCAAAACTGACCCACATGTTGGCGCCATCGAATGCAACATCCTGCGGCCCCGCGTAGGAGGGCGACCCTGGGGGCCTACCGGCATTGATCGTTGCGACGTTGGTTCCATCACTGGCGCGTAACACGGCAATGGAGTCGCTGACTTCACCAGTGACCCAGATGTTAGCGCCGTCGAAGGCGATGTCGATCGCATTGACACTGCCGCCGGGAACCGGGAAGTCCCCAAGGTGCGCGCCGTCACTGGCCCGCAACTTAGTCACCTTGGGAACGTTGTAGTATCCCACCCATAGATTGGCACCGTCGAAGCCAATCGCGAACGGAGACTGCCCGACGGCGAACGTTCCGAGGACGGTGCCGTCGCTGGTGCGTAGCTTCGTGACGGTGTTGTCGCCTTGGTTGGTCACCCAGACGTTGGCTCCATCGAAGGCGATTCCCGTGGGATTGTTGCCGACGCTGAAATTCCCCAAGTTGGCACCGTCGCTGGCGCGCAGCTCTGTGACGTAGTTAGTTCCTTGGTTCGCTACCCAGATGTTGGCACCATCGAAAGCGATCGCCGAAGGGTCCAACCCCACCGTGAAAGTCCCCAGATTGGCGCCGTCGCTGGCCCGCAGCTCAGTGACATAGTTCTCGCTTCCAAAAGCGTGTGCCACCCAGATGTTGAGGCCATCGAAGGCCATTCCGGCTGGGTGCCCACCGGCGGCGAAGGTCCCCAGGTTCGCGCCGTCGCTGGCGCGCACCTTCGTTACATTGCCGTCGCCTGAATTTGCCACCCAGATATTGGTGCCATCGAAGACAAGGCCACGCGAGTTGAAACCCGTTTGAATATAAGCGCTTCCACTGTTCGCGTTAGCTACGTACCAACGCTTAATGGCTACTTGAAGTGGGTTAGGCGTCGTTAGCCCTGACGGCCCCTGAGGTCCTTGCGGACCAGCAGGCCCGCTTGGCCCTTGGGCTCCGGTGGCGCCCGTTGCACCTGCGGCGCCAGTAGGACCTGCCGGACCCTGTGGCCCTGCAGGCCCCGTTGCTCCTGTAGGCCCTGTCGGACCAGGAGGTCCTTGCGGTCCCGGAGGTCCCATCGGGCCCTGATTTTGCAAGAAGACTAACAACTGCGCGGCATGGCTCGTCGCCGTACTCTCTTTGCTGTCGAAAAATACATTGATTGCGCTTCCCGAACTAGGAAACAAAGCCAGCCCGTTGTTTGCCAGCACGCCGTCCACCCAGTTCCGGACGAGCGTCGTAATGTCAACGGATATGAAGTCGTTTATCGTGCTCACGGAAACGCCTGTAGCATCCGCTGTGCCGGCCCGCGTAGGAGCGTTGTTGAACGTAATCGCGCCCTCATTCCAGGCGGACGTGACCCGAAAGATATCGAAAGTTCCTGCAGTAGTGACAGTGTTGGGGAACAACATCAGCGTAGCTCTCGAAACCTGGCTGCCAACTGTCCCGGCTGGCAGTCGGGAGAGATCGAAGCGGATGTATACATTTTTGGAGACGGTTCCATCCAGTTTGAGAGCGGCGTTGCTGCCAAAGTTCGTTGTCGGCAGATTGGAATTGGTGAACGAGTCATCCGTTGGCGGAAGTTGCGCTAATACCGAGAAGGGCAGAGCCGGAATCGCAACAACGAGTGCCAACAACACTGCGATGCGCACCAGGATTGTTCTGAGGATAGAGAGATTGGCTGGTCCGCGGACTGGTATCATGAATTATCTCCCTTTTTGAGATTTGAGCCGAGGTCAGGGCCTTACGGGGGTAGAGTGGACGCATGCTACGGCTACAGAGGGCGCGTGTCAAGTAGGTTACTCACTCAACTGCACATCCGAAGAGCGCTGACTTAGCCGCTCCTTCTCATTTAAGTAGAGCGTGGTCGCGCGCTCCGGTCCGGGGAACAATTTCCCTTGACTCCCACCCGTACAAAGGCGTACACCGTCACTCAAGAGTAGCTTCCCGATAACCCAAAGGTTATCGCCGCAAGCTTCCTACCCACGTCTTGCAAGCTAACCGATCGCTTTTTCGAAGGAAGGTCGGGCGATGCGGTCCCCAATCTACTTGTACAAGTGCACGCGGATATTGTGATTAAGGCGGCGCGACAAGATGGATCTTAATCTTACAGACAAACGGGTTCTAATTACGGGCGGCACGAAGGGACTTGGCGAGGAGATGGTACGCGCGTTCCTTCGCAGCGGGGCGCGTGTGGTCACGAGTTTTCGTGCCGATTGCGATGCAGCGGATCGTCTTGTTGAAAGTCTCCGTGGTCAATACCCCGGGCGATTGTTTGTTCGCCAATTCGATGTCGCTGAACAGGCAGATGCCGTGGAGCTTGTGCGATACGCGGAAAAAACACTCGGAGCACTGGATGCGCTCGTCAACAATGCGGCGGTGATGGATACTCCGGGAAAAGATGTGTTCTCATTCGATGACGAAGATTTTGATCAAACGTTCCACACGAATGTGAGAGGTCTTATTTACGTAACGAGAGTCGCCATAACCACTATGATTCATCGGGGCAAGGGACATATCGTGAATATGTCGAGCGCAGGCGTTTACACGGCTAATCCTAGAGAGGTGTTTTACGCGTGCTCAAAGGCTGCCGTAGAAGCGCAACGCGCACCTTCGCTGGGATTGGCGCTCCATCTGGAGTCACCGTAAATGCCGTTGCACCTCATCTAACTGATGCGGGCATGTGCGATCAAAAAGCACTTGAGCCAGAAAGGATCAGCAAGAATCCTATGTTACGAGTAGGCCGCGCGGAGGAAGTCGCGGCGTTAGTACTATTCCTGTGTTCGGACGCTTGTTCTTACATTACCGGTACTGTGGTGCCCATCGACGGAGGAAGACCCTTGCGGAGATAAAAATCCCACACATTTCGTGCGGGATATAAAAATCCTATTCGCTGACGAGAACCACCGGCTTATTCTCAATAACCCGACGCTCGCCTTGTTCCCAGATTGCGGCGTATTTCTCTGCGGCTTCTGCCGAATACCCCTCAACTTCGATTCGCTCTTTGATGAACGAATCACGAGAACCCCATGGAGTATTCCGCCATACGTCGTCACTACTGATTACCGTCGCTTCGGCCTTTGCGGTCCCGGTATCCATTCCGCTCTCCCGAATTACTCGGCGCTTCTTATTATGTACCATGATACCTCTCGAACTCCGATTGTCAATTATCGACCTATATTTACCCTACAATAACTACGAAAATCGGCAAGCAGGACCGCCAGGCGTCTCGGACTGTCTAATGAGCTAATCATCACTCAGGCGGGTGGGCGACGGGCCTAGAGTACAGGCGTGAGCAAAGAAGCAATACCCAAGCTCATTCATTCTGATGCCGCCATCCATTGATTTGGATGCGAGACTGCGACAGGCGATACGTGAAAATTCTGTTGAGCGATGAGCGTCACCCTATGCTCGCAAAATGACGCCATCCCCGCCGCAGCCGCGTCGAACATCGCCGTCCGGTAATCCTCGCTCTGCAAGATTTTGCGGAGCGGGCGGCAATTTCGCCATAAGCGCGAGAAACTGCGCCGCGAGTGTCGAGGCGAGCGCGTCTTCACTCAAGCCCCGCTGTCATATCTGTTTTACTGCTGCAACGCCCCAGGACTTCCGCCGACTTTCCGTAATCACCCCGCAGGCGTACGATTCCTCCATCCGGAAAGAGAAACGAGGAGCGCGCCCTATGACTCAAAAAACATTTTCGCTCGTTGCGAGCGTCATATTCTTGCTCGTCGCACTCGGCCACTTGTCCCGGCTTGTTTTTAGGTGGCCGATCTCGCTCGGGGGCTGGTCCGTTCCGTTTTGGATTAACGGGGTAGCTCTGCTTATCTCCGCGTACTTGGCGTACGAGGGATTCCGACTCGCAAAGAGATCGCCCTGACTGAAAGTTGCCTCGCCTAGCCGTCTCAGTTCTCTTCCTCGAATCCTGCGCAGAAATCGAAGACACAAACGTATTCGTTGGCGGCCTGTTCGATAAAGAAAGAAAGTGCGGAAAGAAAAGAGAAAACGACGAGCCGCGCGTCCAACCGGAGTAAGATACGAGGCAGCCATGCGTGGAAAGCTCACAACGCTGGTTCTCGCAACAGTCCTGCTCGGCTTCGCGACCGTTATCGCCGCCGTACACGCGCGAAACGCCCGTCAGTCGTCCGCAGAGGAGCAACCACTCAGAGATGAGGAGCGCGCGAAGCTCCTCGCAACAGGCAAGGAATTCTTCGTCGAGCGCTGCGCACGCTGCCACAACGAACGCGGCGACAAGCCCCTCAAGACCGGTGCGCCACTGAACGAGCGCGGGCTTGCCACAGAAGTGATCGCCCGCGCCGTGAGCGGTCGCCTCCGCGACCGCACGGAGGACGAACGCCGCGCAGTGACTTTCTATATTTCGAGCCTGATGAAACTCAAAGATCCACAAAACGCTCCACCAAAACCATAGCCTCTTCGCAGAGCGAGGTTTGAAGCCCAAAAAAGGGAGGAGCGACACCCCGCTGATCCCCCTGCAATGCCCCCTGCACTTCTGCCGGGGGTAAACGCAGAGCGAAGGTAGGAATAGGAAGGACTCCGAGCCTCACCCCAAACCCGACTTCTCTATATATCTGTGTGTCTGCAAGACAGTCGATCACTCCCCGTCGCTGTCGCGCCGCCACTGACCGCCGCCGCCGCAAAGCCGCCGCAAAGCTTGTCCCCGGAACGAGACAGGGAATGTCTCGGTCCTACATCCGTTCCCGCCACAGACCCCGTCAATTTCCGAGGCTCGCCCTGCCGCTGAAATGCGAGGCCATCCCTGCCAAAATTCGAGACCTGCCGCGCGTCGCTATTTAATGTCATCACAAACATGAATCTTCCCGTCGCCGATCGGAATGAACTGTGGTCTGCCATCAGGGCCCATGCCAACGCGCCCGGCACGCTGCTGGCCCGCGAACAAAGTGACACGCTCCGCACTGCGAATGATTTCTTTGTCTCCAACCCTCTGGAGTTGGAAAACGCACTCCTCGCGCTGAATGTCCTTGAGAGTTGTCACAGTCGCGTCGAGTTCTGTGCCGTTTGCGAGTTGTGCCATCGTGATTTTGGTTGCGCCGCTAATCAGTTCAGTGGTGTCCTCCCAGAAGACGGTCTTAGTGGCGTCCCTCTTCCACGATGCGCTCGCGGAATCCCACGGCAATAGCTGCATTGATTTGTTTGCAATGTCCATCTTGCAGATGGCGGCTTGAGCTTCTGTCGTGCCCTTCTTCTTTTCAGTCTTGGTGGTATCTTGCTTCTGGTTTGCCCGCCCGCCTTGAGCCGCCTGTGCGAAGCTCAGCGAGCATGTCAGGACTAAGGCAAGCACTGGAGTAAGCAGCTTTTTCATCACAATACGCTCCGTTCTTCTGTTCTTGGGGTTTGGGTTTGTAGAAAGGGGTCTCCATTTCCTATAGTCCGGTAATCCTAATTCGTTTCCTGAAATGCCCATCCCCATGTAGGCGAATAAAAATGATACCCATTCTTGGCAGGAACATACGCGAAAACGGTGCCAATAGGCAACGGGCATTCCTCGCAGCTTCACGCGCCAGAACGGCATGACCCTGGAACGAGACAGTAGACGAGACAGGAATGATCCCTGGCACGAAACAGGAATGACCCCTGGAACGAAACAGCAGACGACACAGGAATGACCCCCAGAACGACACGGGATATGCGCCGGTCCCACACGCGCTCTTCCCACGAACCCCGCCAATTTCAAGGCCCTGCGCTGCCGCTGAAACGCGAGGCCAACCTCGCCAAAATTCGAGACCTGAGTGTGGACTGCTGGACAGATCACAACCCGTAGATACACTCAAGGTGAAGGTCCGCCTCAAGATAAACGTCTACCTGATGCCCATCCCTAAAAATGCACAACTTATACCTCCGTGTCCTCATTGCCATTCAAAATTCACCATCAAGAAAGGCAGGCGATTGAACCGCTTCAGAGTTCTACAAATCTTCCAGTGCCGGGAGTGTCTGCACAAATTCACCACAGCCGCAGGAAAAAATAAAACGTACCCGCCCCACGTAATCCTCGAAGCGGTCTCGACCTACAACCTCGGCAATTCGGTAAGCGATACGCAACGCGTCATTCGCACACGCCTTCACGTGGATATTCCCGAGGGTACGATTCGGTCATGGGTACGGGCGCATAAGCCGCTTACGGCGTACGCGCGCATGCGCGCCATCGGCAGCAAACTTTTCACAGCACACGCGATGGTCCGCAGTTATCTTCTGCATCACAAACAGGTTTACCGTTTTCAGTTGCATCGAGCGAAGCTCGAACTTCTGTTCCAGAACCCACGCCACTGTCATCTCGCGCCCGCACAAAATTATCTGGAAACGATCGGTGAAGATTTCCCTCACAGTATTTTTCAAACCACCGAACACCGCTCGTCCAAATTCCCGACGACGGTCGCGATTCCCATCACGCGGAAAGAAAATTATGCAACGCGGCTTGCGACGCTCGTGCTTCCTTCGGCAACCGCAAACAAGAAACGCCATGAAACGCTCCAGCGGTTCATGCTCGTGAACGATTCCGCGACCATCGCGGTCGAAATTCCCGTGTATCTCACGAAGGAGGACATCGCCTACTACCGCAGCCGGGGATTCACCCTCGACTTCGAAAGCGATTTCATTACGGGCCACGTTGATTTCTTGCAGCTCCGCGATGGCTATCTGCAGATCCTCGACTACAAGCCGGATGCCCGGAAAGAGAAGCACGCGCACGTCCAACTGACCATTTACGCGCTCGCACTCGCTCGACGGGCCAATCTGCCGGTCAAAGCTTTCAAAACCGTGCGGTTCTGATTTGACTCGTCGGGGCCGAGTAATGACCCGAGCAGCTCTGCTCGGGATTGGAAGCGAAAAAGCGAGGAATTGCTTGCGCCGCGTCAAGCCGCTGAAATTTGACTTCTGTATCTCCCGACCGGGTTCTACCGGTCAGTCTTCTCATCGTCCCGCTTGCGTTGGAGCATCTTGTGAATGGCCTCTCGGAAGAACAGTGGAATTTGCGTCCATCCCCACCAGAGCATCCCAAGAAGGACCTGGAGAATCGCAAGCGCAAGGACCATGTCAGGGGTATTCAGAAGATGTTGGACGAAGAACGCGACTGCGGCGATGGAGATGATGGCGAGTATCAGGCCGGGGACGAGGGACAGGAAAAACAGGAGAATGTTCGCCCAGAAGGGGACTTTGGGCTGAGGCGTGGAGAGTTCGCGGGTCCCGCAGTGAGAACAGGCCTGGGCATTGCGGGGGTTCACATGCAGTTTCGGGCAGAGCTTGATGTCATAGCTCCTGCCGCAGAAGTTGCAAAACAAAGGCTCGCCGATAGTGGCGCGATTACAGTTGTAACAATATTTCATAGGGATGTTTTAGAGGAGCGACTGGCGCTGGCCACCCTGGGCGTCGCGGTCCCGGCCGTTGGGGGCGTCCTTGGCGAATCCGGCGGATCAGATATGCAAAAGGGCTCACCAAGAACAAAGCGCAAAGCATCGCAAATCCCGCCGATGGAGAGACTTGTCGCAATCCCGAGGATTGGATCTTCGCCAGTCCCTTCAAGGCAGGCACGATGCCGTGGCAACCTTGGAGAGTGCAACAGCGGCATATCGCGCCCGCAGCCGTACGCTGCGGCGTAGGTCACATCGGTTGGCACACGTTTCGCCACACCTTCCGGAGTCTTTTGGACGAGACTGGGGCTCCACTCAAGGTGCAGCAGGAACTTATGCGCCACGCCGATATCCGAACAACGATGAACATCTACGGCAAGGCCATGGAGAAGAGCAAGCGCGAGGCGCACGGCAAAGTCGTTCGTCTCGTATTGGCGTCTCAGGTGGCTTAGTGCCCCCTTATTGCCCCCGAGAATTTTTATCTCGTTGAATCAAAGGAAGTTTTGGTAGGGGCGGTGGGGATCGAAAACACCACCGAGCGGAATATCAAGGAGTTAGAAGGAATGCTGAGGAACGGTAAGACATTGAAAAGGAACGATAGGGAATGCAAAGGAATCCTTATTGGCCCCTCAATGGCCCCTCGTTTTTCTCGGTGCTCAGATTCTGTCGTCCTGTCTTTTCTCAGCGCACTTAGTGAGGCGTCAGCTCAGATCAAACTTCGCGGCACGGATGGCAAGCTGACGACCGAACTTCCTCAGAAATTTTAGATAATACTGGTTGCTTATGTATATAGTTAATTTGGCTCACAGCGTAAGCAGCTTGCGAGGTCAAAAAGTCATAGGTTGAAGATTGCTTCCGTACAGCCGACCACCTGGAAGTTGGCCAGACCGGTCACTACAAGGGCGTTTGAACTTAAGCTACAGGACGACCGTCGTGCGATTGCGTGTTTACAAGGCCGACTCCGCAGAACCCCTTTTGTGGATCCTAAGCCCTTCGGCCACGTTCATGGGGATTTCCTGTTGATTGGCAATCACCTGCGGATTTCGGGGGAATCCTGAGTCGGCTTCATCATCTCAGGACGTTACCTGACCATGGAATCCAAATTCTTCCGACACAACAAATGCTGTCTTCACCGGATTGAAAGCCCTCGCACAGCGCGTATAGTTCGAGGCAGGACGATAAGGGCCATGAATGCAGGACGACCGCCCCGCGCTGTAGCCTCCGCCAACGCCGAACGATTGGCCGCCCCTCCATCGCAGCTCTAACCGACCGAGATTTGAATACTGTCGTGGTGCGATCTCTTGAGGATTGGAATTTTCTCTGCCAGCGGAACCTGCGGCAAGCAGAGCGAAACAAGCTGCACGAACGGCCGCAGATCACCGGCGCAGTGGCCCGGCAAATCATTGGCGGACATCCCTCTTGCCAGCAGCGGCACAATGCTCCGTTCCCGATAGCGGACAGACTTTACAGGGCGTTGCGATGGACGACGCAAGTCGGTCTGCCTTGGCTGTTGCTTGGCCTGCTGGTTTGTGCGCCGGTTGTCAGCGCGCAAGTCACTGGTTTCGACAGACATCCCGTCGAGATTTTCGGGACTGTATTTCTGGAGGGAGCTAACCGCCCTATGGGCGACATCATCGCAAACATCCGGTCGATTACCGGGGGACCTTTCGACAGCGTTCTGACCGACTGGAGCGGGCACTCTCAAGTGCGGGGGCTCGATCCTGGGATGTACGAGATCGTGGTGGAAGAACCAGGCTACGAGCCAGTTCGGGAGACCCTGCGGCTTTATCGAACTTCACCCCCTTTGGAGCTTCATCTCAGGGAGAGCAACTCTTCGCCTGTACGGCGGACAGATTTCACGGTTTCTGTGCGGGAGAAGGCGACACCACGCGGACAGGCGTGGCTGCCGTTATCGAAAGGATTGAGTACATCCGCGGCGAACCTGCCCTATCGTAAATCACCTGGTTCTAAACCCAGGGCAGTATCGCTGTGTCAAAAAAGATTTCCTTCCGACTCGCACTATCTGCGGTAGCAGGATTGTTAGAGATGATTGAGGATGGAGGGCGACGGCTTGAGAAAGGATACCGCGATGGAAAGATTCTACGACTGCACAAACTGCATGAATACTTTCAAGGTCTCGAGCGTAACTGAACCCTCTGCCGAAATACCGGAGACAAAGGTGAGCGTAACCTGTCCAGTTTGTAACATCTCACGCGAGATGGTTGGAAACCCCTCCAGAAAGTCTTCGAGTGTCTCTCCGCCCTCCAGATAATCGAACAGCGTTTGGATAGGCACGCGCGTACCGCGAAACACAGGAGTTCCACCAAGAATATCCGGATCTTTGATAATGACTCCATGGGGCGATTGTATCACGCGGGTGGCCGCGAGGTGGGATGACTCTGGGTGGCGCATCCCTTCGCGCCTTGTTTTCGGCGAATGGCTCGGGTTTTGACTTTTCCCTTAGGCGAAAATTCCGCCGTAATCCATTCACAATCCTGAATTTACAACTTTACTATCGATAAACGTTGTTCGCGTTATCTGGAACAAACCTCGCTTACCGCTCACATGGCCCCACAACTACCTTTAGAATCAACACTTGTAAAAGTGTATCAAAACAAAGGACTTTAACACTTTAACCCTCTCTAGAATCACATGCGCCACGTACCGCCTCTATCCCCCGTGGCCTCACGATTGCGCATACTTCCCGTCACCACGGGGGTGGACGTATCTACCGAGGGATGGGGCGGCGGTCCGTTGGGGAAGAGAGGAGGCCACACACTTCTAGCTTGAAGCCTCTGTTTCGGGTATTTCTGTTCCTGATTTTGCATCATCGACCCGATTGCCTTTCTGTTGCTGCTAAAGCATAGGTAGTACGGCGGCGAGCTGCGTTCATAACAAAAACGAAAGGCTCAATTCGTTCAGCCAGATTGGTGAGGGAAAGATGCGTAGGCTAAATGTTCGGCTGATCCTGTGTTTGGCGCTGCTTTTTGCTTCGACAGTTCATGGTCAGACCAACAGCGGGGTGAACAACGCCGAGTTGAATGGCGACTATGCATTTACCTTCAGCGGGATCAGCGGGAATGGAACCGTGTCATCCGTTTTTGGGGCCGTAGGACGATTCACGGCGGACGGAGCCGGCAATGTCACCAACGGCGAACTGGACACCAACGGCGTGGGTGGCGCAGCCGTCGCTCAAACGTTCACCGGGACCTATTCGATCGGTGCCGACAATCGTGGTGTGATGACCCTGAGTAATGGGGCCAAGCTCGCCTTCGCGATGATGGCCGGCGGCAACGCCCAGTTCATCGAATTCGATGCCTCAGGAGGGGCGGGAACGATTGGCTCGGGGACCATGGAAAAGGCGGACACCACCGCGTACAGCACGGCCAGAATAACGGGTGACTACGCGTTTGGTGCCGCCGGTTTTGATAATGTAAATAATCGCGCCGCGATCGCGGGCCGTTTTACTTCCAACGGAACGGGCGCTCTCACCGACCCAGTTGGGGACGTCAACGCCTATGGCACTGATTATTCGATGAACTTTACGGCGGCGAATTACACGGTGTCCAACACAACCACGGGGCGGGGCACAATGCACCTCGCATTCACGTTTGGCGGAACACCCGACAGCTTGAATTTCGTCTTTTACGTTGTGAATTCTGGAAAGTTCTTTGTGATGGAGAGTGACATGGTCACGACTGCGACCCCACTGCTAAATGGCGTCGTGGTGCAGCAGCAGAGTCCCGCGGGGGGATTCTCTAACGCCTCGCTGAACGGCAACATGGTGATTTACCTCACCGGGCGCACCATGTGCGGTAGTGGATCAGGACCCAAAGCAGGCGCAGGTTTACTCACCACCAACGGAAGCGGCGCCCTTTCCCTAACC
>Ga0307475_10000263_pt1 | contig 32228 bp, 20 predicted proteins | sample atmos_gasesECM1C_FD_203317 | JGI IMG/M metagenome (GOLD analysis project Ga0307475, IMG submission 203317) | Hardwood forest soil microbial communities from Morgan-Monroe State Forest, Indiana, United States - atmos_gasesECM1C_515 | ecosystem: Environmental > Terrestrial > Soil > Temperate... | reverse complement strand
CGGATTTGAAGAGCCAGATGGAAATTACCGCGCAGCGAATGGGCTTGACGCAATCAGAGATCGCGCGGGCCAAGAGCCGCGCGGAAACGATCGTCAAGGAGCAGCAGGAAGCGGACCAGAAGTTGACGGCGCAGCTGAGCCAGGCGCAGAAAGAGAACGACGAAAAAATCGGCGCGGTGGCCTCTGAAGTGGGCGGGGCGAAGAAAGACATTGAAGCGACGAAGAGCGACCTGGAAACGACAAAAGGCAAACTGGAGCGCAGCCTGGGCGACATGAACGTGATGAGCGGACTGATCGCGCACAACCGCGACGACTTGGAAGACTTGAAGAGGCGCGGCGACCGGAACTATTACGAGTTCACGCTGCAAAAATCCAAGACGCCGCAGCGCGTGGGGCCGGTGCAGATGTCGCTGAACAAGACAGATCCGAAAAAAGCGAAGTACACGGTGACGGTGATCGCAGACGACAAGACCATAGAAAAGAAGGACAAGACTTCCGGCGAGCCGGTGCAGTTTTACGTGAAGGGGAGCTCGCGGATGGCGCCTTACGAGATCGTGGTGTTTGACGTGGGGAAGAATCAGATTACCGGATACCTGGCGACGCCGAAAGAAGGCGGGGCGGCGGTGGCTCCGGCGGCGGCCGCTCCCGCGGCAGCGGCACCTCCGCCAGCGGCTACTCCGACAAAACCGTAGAGATTTAAATATCGCAATTTTGCTGGACCGAGGTGAAGCCCTGTTCGGCGTTCTGGAAACTCAGAGCGGGACAGGGCTTCTGCCGTTTGGGGCGGCGCGCTAGCATGGAAAAGTTGGCCCTTTCCTTAGCGCGTTGTCATTGGAGACTTCTGATGAAAGCATTGAGACTTCGAATGGCGTGGCTATTGCCGATGGCGGCGCTGGTGTGGGCGGGTGCGGCGCGAGCGCAAGCTCCGCTGGGGCCGGCGCAGATGTCAGCGCGGACGCTGTTCTACGTGACCTGGCACGGTATGCCAGGCGGGGAAGCAAGAAAGGCAAACGCGCTGGCGGCGCTGTGGGACGATGCGGATTTTGCGCCGGTGCGGTCGGCAATCGTGGCGGGGATGCTCAGTTCGTCGGAAGAAAAACCGGCGGCGGCGAAATTGACGCCGGAACAAGTGAAGGAATTTGCGGGACTGCTGGAAAACTCGTTCACGCTGGGATACGTGAGCGAACCTGTGAGACGAATGCTTTCGAACGGGGCTGTTTCAGCGGATACAAAAAGGCCGGCGTGGAACGGGATGTTTTTTGTGTATGACCGCACCGGGAAAGAGTTGTTGCTTGCGAAAGCGATACTGCGTATGCGGGCGGAAGAGAAGGAAGCGCCAGTGCTTTCGCAAGTCAGCATCGGAGGCGTGCAAGTTGTGAAGTCGGAAAGCAAGGGCGGCGCCAGGTATTGGGCGGAGCATGGGAAGTACGCCGTCAGCGCGGGTGAGCGAACAGTGATGGAAGATTTATTGGGGCGGCTCGATGGGAAAGCTAGCGGCGGGGCGACGCTGGGGCAATCCGCGGCGTATCAGGAGGCGAAGGCGAACTTGGAGAGCGGCTCGCTGGAATTTTTTCTGGCTGTGCCGGATCTGAAAAACCTTGCGGCCGATTCGAAAGCTGGACCGCTCGAGGTCAGTCCATTGCTGGAAGCGGCGAAGCTGGACGCGGTGCATTCTGTGAGCGGGCGCGTCACGTTCGAAGGAGCGAAAACGCACGTGCAAGCCGCGATATTGGGCGATGCTTCAGGCGGAACGCTCTTTGACATTTGGTCCGCGGGGCAGCCGAGGCCTGCGTCCCTGGCTTTCGTGCCGGCGGAAGCCGTTTCGTACAATTCCATGCAGCTTGATTTACTGGGCATCTACGCTACCGTCGAACGTGTGGCCGGCGCCGCGTTTCCGCAGACGCAGCAAGGGGGCGTGGGTTTGCTTGATCTGATGGCGCAACAAAAGCTGGGAATGCCCGTGCCGGAGGCCTTGGGATTACTGAGCGGAGAGTTTGCTTCGATGCAGACGAGTCCCGCGCTGGAGATGGGAAAGCAGGTTTATTTTTTTGGAGTGCGCAAAAAAGCGGAGACCCTGAAACTAATGCGGACGGTGCTGGGCGAGCAATTGACGGCGGAGCGGAATGAAGGAGATGTGACGTTCTTGAAGATTTCGCTGGAAGGAAAAGAAGGAAGCGCGGGAACGGCGCAATGGAATTTCTTTAATGTGGCGGTCACACCGGACATGCTGGTGGGCGCCAATGGCGTCGAGACGCTTCGTGAAGTGCTTGCGAATCGTGCGCACGCTTCCGCGGCCGCGGGCCTTGGCACCGTGCCGCAGTTTCGGACGGGACGCGCGGCTTTCCCGGAAAATGTCAATGGACTGAGCTATTTCGATTTTCAAAAAGTCGATTGGCAAGCGGTGAAGGCGCGCTGGGTGGCGGAAGCGAAGAAGAGCGCGGCGGCACAAATCACGAATCTTTCGACGGACGCAACGAAGGACGTCCGGCCGTCAGCGGCTGCGGATTGGCTATCGCAGATAAATCCGCAGGTCTTCGCGCGGCATCTGCATTACTCTTCAAGTGTCTCGTGGAAGGACGCTAGGGGCATTCATTGGGACCAGTGGGTTCAGTAGAGGAGTGATGAACTTTTATCGTTTTCTTGCTGCCGCGCTGCTGGTGCCCGCCGCGCTATGCTGGTGTTCTCATGCCGAAGCTCAGGAAACTCCGCAAGAGCCAACACCAGCGATTCAGGTCAACGTTGCGCGGGTCAACGTAGGTGTCATTGTTACCGACGCCAGCGGGCACTTCGTCGAGGGTCTGCGTCGCGAGGATTTCCGCGCCTTCGACAATGGCGTCGAGCAACCCATCACCGGATTTCTTTCGATTGACGAACCAGCGCAAGTTCTCCTTCTTATCGAATCTGGTCCCGCCGTTCTTTTTCTGGGGAAGAGCCACATACATGCTGCGGACACCCTTTTGAACAGTCTTTCTCCCGGCGACCGCGTGGCCATTGCAAGCTATTCGAAAAATCCGGAACTGCTCTTCGATTTTACCCCGGACAAAACGATGGCCCGCTTGGCGCTACAAAATTTGAATTTCATAGCTGGTTATGGCCAGTTGAACCTGTCTTCCAGCCTTGCGTCGGCCATCGACTGGCTCGCTCAGTCGCCGGGGAAGAAAACGGTTGTTGCCCTTTCGACCGGTGTCGATACTACCTCGCCGTCAATGTGGCAAACGATTCAGCTAAAACTCAGGACTTCCGATGTTCGCATTCTGGCGGTCTCGCTTTCCGGCGACTTCCGGAAGTATCCAAAGTGGAGGAAACTCTCCCCGCAGGAGCGCGAGGATCGTGTTTGGTTGAAGCAGGTCTTCGCTGGAGGCGACCAAGCGTTGCATGAGCTTTCATTGGCGACCGGTGGACGTGTCTACCTACCGAAAAATGAGAAGGCCTTCGACCGCGCGTACTCTGAAATCGCGCAACTCGTCCGCCATGAGTACAGCATTGCATTTACCCCACCTGCCGACGATGGCCAGGTTCACGCGATTCAAGTCAAAGTGAAACGCTTCTCGTGCCGCGTGGATCATCGCCAGGCCTACCTCGCGCCTCCGCCCCGGTAGCGACTCGGCTTGTGAGTTGGCCTTCACGCGGAGTGCCGCATTCCCTTACTACCTGAATTTGCTTGTGAGCCTAGAAAGCTTCATTCGATATTTTCGGCGGCGTCCGGCTTTGGCGCACGGGATTCGAGGCGAATCTCCGAGAGGTTTGTTCCGCGGAGCTGCTGGTTCAAAGCGGTCAGGTCGCTGGCTTTCAGCGTGGCCCACTGCTTCATGATCGCTGAGAAAGTCTTCTCGGTTTCGGTCATGGCGTTTCCTTCGGCGACCGTCGGCGTCGCGTCGGCACGGCCCACTTCACCGTAAAGCGCGGCGATTTCACCGCTTACGCTGCTGATGGTTGGGACGGGCGAGGCGACTCCGCGTGGCCCTCCGCCGCCACCGCCAAGAACAGCGGCTAGCTTTTTTTCGAAGGCGGAGATCGCATCGGCTACCGCTCCACTTGCTTGTTGGGCTTGCTTCTGCAACTGCTCGCGCGCCGAGCGAGCTTCCGCCAAGGCTTCTGAACTCTCCTTCATCATGGCCGCGAGGCGCGACTCGATTTGAAACATTTGCGCGAGGCCCGCGGCAGGGGTCTTGACGCGCGGGTCCATTTTCACAGTGAGCGGCTCGGAATAGATGTGACCATTTACCGTAAGCTTCACGGTGTATTGTGCGGGCAAGGCCAGCGGACCCTGAGGAACTTGCGGCGTGTCGCCGGGAACCGCGGAAATGGGATAGTCGTAGCGCGGGGAGTTGGGGGTGGCGTAGCGGAGATCCCAAACCCACCGGTGCATTCCCGCACTGGTCGAAAGCACCTGGGGTTTCTGAATCCAGTAGGTCGGAATCAGCTGTTTGGCGAGTTCTTCCTCGGTCGCCCCGGGCTTGTCGGTGCTGGCGTAGCTGCGCACGAGTTTGCCTTGCGCATCGCGGATCTCGAGTGACACGGGACCATTAGCCGGTCGCGCTAGGAAGTAATCCAGCACCGCGCCATCGGGAGGATTCTGGGCGGTGGGCTCATCCGGGGGGATGGGCGTATCCGGATTGGTGCTGCGGCGGACGCGGTAAGCGACACCAGGTTTGAAGATCAAGGCTTCGGCGTTCTGCATTTTTCCATTGATCTGGCGGAGCGGCGTGATGTCGTCGAGAATCCAGAAGGAGCGACCATGAGTGGCGACGATCAGGTCATCGTCGTGAATCCACAAATCGCGCATCGAAGTGTGCGGGAGATTGAGTTGCAGAGTCTGCCAGTGGCCGCCGTCGTCGAACGAGACCCACACACTCGTTTCGGTGCCGGCGAACAAAAGACCCTTGCGGATGGGATCTTCGCGCACGGTGTCGACGGGAACGTCGTCGGGCAGGCCGTTGGTGATCAGGCGCCAGGTCTGGCCGTCGTCATGGGTGCGATAAATGTAAGGATGAAGATCATCGATGCGAAAACGGCTCACCGAAGCGTAGGCAGATTCGTCGTCGAAGTGTGACACGACGATTTGCGTGACTTTGCTCCACGGAGTAAGTTCGGGCGGGGTGACATTTTTCCAATTGGCGCCGCCGTCGTGCGTGGTCCAGATCAGACCGTCATCCGTTCCAGCCCACAGAGTCTTCAAGCTCTTGAACGACGGAGCAAGCGCGTAGATGACGCCACGTTGCTTGTCGGCGTTGGCGTCTTTGCTGGCGGTGTTGCCGAGGCTTGCGGGTATGCCGGAATGCTCGCGCGCGAGGTCCCCGCTGATGGTTTGCCAGGTCTGTCCTCCGTCGGTTGTTTTGAAGACAAAATTCGCGGCGTAGTACAAGACCTGGGGATCGACCGGCGAAAATAGAATGGGCTGAGTGCGATCGGCGCGGTACTTAGGATCGGCGAGAGGAATGGGCGAAACATTTTGTACCTGGCCGGTGGTAAGCGAATATTTCGAGACTTCGCGGCGGCCGGCGCCATAAATAATGTCTGGATTCAGGGGATCAGGCGCGGCGTAACCGTACTCAATCACGCCAACGGGATGCCAGTCGCGAAAGGTGATTTCACCGTCGTTGCCGCGGCTCGAAACGCAGACGGAGCCACTGTCCTGCTGGCCGCTGCAAACCAGATAGGGAAACGAATAGCTGGTCTGGACATGATAGAGCTGGGCAGTAGCTTGGTTGTACCAGGAACTCCAAGTTTTGCCGCCATTGACGGTGACGAGCGCGCCCTGATCGCTTGACAGCAGAATGATGCTCGGGTAGTTCGGATTAATCCAAAGGTTTTGATAATCGTCGCCGCCTGGTGCGCCGCGGAGGCTCAGCCAGGTTTTGCCGCCGTCGGAGGATTTCATCGTGACGATGCTCGCGGTGTAGACGACGTCGGGATTTTTCGGATCCACTTGGGGGACTGGGAGATCGCCGCCGCCGATGCGCAGCGCAGGCCTGGTGTCGGTGGTGATGCGTTGCCAGTGCTCGCCCGCATCCTCGGAACGATAGATGCCGACCTCGGAGCCAGGGGAATTGTCGGCGCGCTCGCTCGCAACGGTGGCGTAGAGACGGCTGGTCTGGCTGGCTGCAATGGCTACGTCAATTTGGATAATGCCCTTCGGCAAACCATTTGTCAGCGGGTGCCACGTCTGGCCGCCGTCGGTGGACTTGAAGAGTCCGCCTCCAGTGCCGCTGTATTGATTTGCGTCCTCCCAAGGGCCGAGACGGACTTCCCACAACGAGGCGTAAACGATATCGGGATTGGCGGGGTCGATTTCCACGTCGGAACCGCCGATGTTCTCGCTCTTGTAGAGCACCTTTTGCCAATTCTGACCGCCATCGGTGGAAAGAAAGATGCCGCGCTCGTCGTTCGGGCCATAGGGATGACCGAGCACGGCGGCAAAAACGCGGTTGGGGTCGCGGGGATCGACGGCCAGAGCAGGAATTCCCTGCCCATTCTGTAGGCCGAGGTGCGTCCACGTCTTGCCGGCATCGCTGGACTTGTAAATTCCATCGCCCACGGAAAGATCGGGACGCGCAAGGCCTTCGCCGCTCGAAACGTAAACGATGTTTGGATCGGAAACAGCGACGGCGATGGCGCCGATGGATTGCGTGGACTGCGAGTCAAAGATGGGCGTCCAGGTGCGGCCAAAATCGTCGGACTTCCAGACGCCACCATTGACCGCGCCCAAATAGAAGACATTCGGCTGACTAGCCACGCCGCAAGCGGCGCGAGTACGGCCGCCGCGCGTCGGGCCGATCATGCGCCAGCGCATCTCCTGGTAGGTGCTCTCGGGAACTTGCTGCGCTTCGCTAAAACGAGCGGCAGGAAAGACGCACAGGAGCGCAAATGTAATTTTCAGGAGACCATTCCATCGCATCATGTGGCACCTCGGAGAAAAAGATCTGAAACGCGTAGCGTTCAGGCAAAAGGGGTTGTCCGGACTATTCGAATTCTTTCAAAGTTTTGGCCATGGCGTGGAGGCGTTCGTCCATCAAAGCGAAGACGGTGCCAGGTTCAAATTTCCCGTCGCCATTTTTTCGGCCCGCTGCTGTTTGCGTGAGGATCTCGATGCCATGTTCGACCTTGGACACCGGCCAGATGTGAAACTTGCCCGCGGTCACGGCTTCGAGAATATCTTCGCGGAGCATTAAGTCTTCCACGTTGGATTCGGGCATCATCACGCCTTGCGTGCCGGTGAGACCTTTGATGCGGCAAACGTCAAAGAAGCCTTCGATTTTTTCGTTTACGCCGCCGATGGCTTGAATATCGCCCTGTTGGTTGATCGAGCCGGTTACGGCAATGTCTTGACGGAGCGGCAAGCCGGAAAGGGCGGAGGCCAGCGCGTAGATCTCCGTGGAACTAGCGCTGTCACCATCGACCCCGGAGTAGGATTGCTCGAAGCAGATGCTGGCGGCGAGCGAGAGGGGCTTATCCTGAGCGAACTGGCTTCGCAGGTAGCCGGCGATGATGTGCATGCCCTTGTCGTGGAAGCGACCGCTGAGATTGGCTTCCCGCTCGATATTGATCAAGCCCGCTTTGCCAAGGGCGGCCGTGGCGGTGATGCGCACGGGCTTGCCGAACGAGTAGCCGCCGATCTCGAGGACGCTCAGGCCATTCACCTGGCCGACGGATGTGCCTTCCACATCCACGAGCAGAGTTCCTTCTTGAATCATTTCACGGATGCGCGTCTCGATCAGGTTGTGGCGTTCCATTTTCGAGGACAATGCTCCGCGCACATGGGCAGCGCGGACAACGGATTCGCCGGCGGCAGCGGCGGCGTAATGCGCTTCGCGGGCGAGGTCGGCAATATCGATGAAACGCGCCGTCACCTTATTTCTTCGCCCTGCCTGGCGCACGCCGTATTCGAGCATGGCGGCGAAGGCGCCGCGGTCAAACGGGTAAAGATTTTCTTTTTCGGAAAGCGCGCGGAGGCGTCCAGCGTATTCCGCGATGACGCCGTCGCTCATGGCCATTTCTTCGTCGAACTCCACGCGCACTTTGAAGATTTTGCGGAAATCTTCTTCGTACTCGTAAAGCAGTTCGTACAAAGAGCGGTCGCCGATGAGAATGACTTTTACGTTGATGTCGATGGCTTCCGGTTTTTGCGCGCTGCCACCGAAAGGATAAAACATTTCTAGCGGCTGAATTTCCAGCCGGTTGTGGTTGAGCGTGCGCTTCAGGGCGCGCCACACGCCGACTTCCGAGAGCGCCTCGAGCGAATACATAATCAAGAAACCGCCATCGGCACGGAGGAGCGAACCGCCGCGCAGGTCCATGAAGTCACTGGTCCAGCCGCCGCGCGTGTCATAGGCGCGCTGGATGGTGCCAAAGAGATTGGCATAAGTGGGCGTGGTCTCGAAAATAACCGGTGATTTGTCATCGTTGTCGTGCGCGAGAATCACGTTCACACCGTACACGCGGAAGGGATCGCGCTCCGGGCCGGCTTGCGGCTTGGGAAGGCCGTCAGGAGTTTCTTCGTCATGTTCGCCTTCGCCCTCCCGCTCTTTGAAGGGGTCGAGGTTGTCGAGGAGGTGGTGGCGTACCTCTTCCAGATATTCCGCGACACTGCCACCGGGATATTTTTCCTTGAGCTCTTCGATGACGCCATCGACCAGGACGGAAGCGGCTTCCTGCTCGAGGTAGCTCAGCTCGCTAGCCAGTTCGCGGGAGAGCGTGAGCGTTTTCCGGTAGACCACGGTAAATTCCTGGCGAAACTGCTCATACTTTCGTTCGATATCTTCGGCGATGGGGCTTTCTAGTTTGCCTTCGTGGACCATCTTGGAGATGTCCTCGATGGGCACCATCTGGCCTTCCAGGACGGGGAAGATTTCCGGCAGGGCCACGGCGCCGACCTGCATGTGGCCAAGGGCGAATTGTTCGCGGGCGATGCGGCGGGTAAAGTCATCCATCAATTCTTTTTCACGCACGGTGAAGCGTTCGACGATGCGGCTTTTTTGGCGCTGGAAAGGCTCGCCTTCGAAAACCTGCGGAATCCGCCGGCGGAGAAAGTCGATGCCCGCTTGCATGTCTTTCTTGAAACCGTTGGCTTGGCCGCGGGGGAGAGTCAGTAAGCGCGGGCGGTCGGCCAATTTGAAATTATTGACGTAGCAGCGGTCGAGGGATTCCTTGGTAGGAGGGTGAAGCTCTTCGATCATGCGGGCAATGGTTCCACCGCGGCTGGTGCCAGCCAATCCGCAAACAAAAACGTTGTAGCCGGGCGCCGAAAGCTCTGCGCCCATCTTCAATGCGCGCAGAGCGCGCTCCTGACCGATGAAACCTTCGCGCGGCTCGGCTTGCGCCGTTGTTTCAAAGGGGATGCGCGAGAGTTCGCACCTCCAGCGCAGTTTCGCGGCGGGGAGTTCCGTGTGTTTCGGGGCAGGTTTGGTGGTCATGACTTTCCTTCGAGCGCGTTACTCTAGCACAAACAAGTGGCGCGCCCACGGCGAGACCATGGACGTGTTATCGAGCCGTTATGGGCCGTTCCATGTAGACGGCCAGGACTCCGGCGGCCGTGGCGACCAGGATTGGCCCTAGGACCAGGCCTAGCATTCCAAACAAGCCGACGCCGCCAACTACACTGATAAAGATGACCAAGCCGCTTAATTCCGTTCGTCCGCCGAGCAGCAGCGGGCGAAGAAGGTTGTCGACGATGGCGGAAACACCGGCACAAATGACCAGCAGGAGAATAGCCAGTCCCCAGTGTCCCGTGAACCCGAGCCACAACACCGCCGGAACGAAGATCAAGCCGGAGCCGACAACTGGAACAAGCGAAAAGAAGGCCATGGCTACGCCCCAGAAAAGAGGCGCCGGCAACTTGACGAGCAAAAATCCCAGTCCGCCGATGACGCCTTGAAGCGCCGCGAGGACTAAACTGGTGGTGACGCTCGCAGAGATAAGGTCGCGCGTTTGCTTCATCATAACGTCTCGATGCTCGGCATCAAACGGCAGAACGCTGCGAATTCCGTGGATGTATTGGTCCGCGTCGCGGAAAAAATAAAACATCGCGAAGATCATCACGAATAGATCGAAGAGGAAAGCCGCGATATTGCCGAGGATGGTGCCGAGCCGCTGGGCGAGAAAGCCCGCCTCTTTTTGGACGCCCTGCTCGACCATTTCCGTAACTTTGGCGTTGGGATCGAGTCCCGGAACGTGCTCGGCGATCCACGCCCATTTCTTCGCCACCATGGGCGCGCGTTCTTCCACGATGGAATGCTGCACGCCGCGGGAAATCGAAACTGCCTCGCGCACGAAAAGAGTGGTAACCAGAATGGCCGGCACGATGAGCAGGATGGTGACCGCCAGCGTGCTGAAAAGCGCGGCGCGCCTGGCGGAGAGTTTGGCCGCCAGCTTGTCGTGCATGGGATAGAAAAAGATCACCAGAATGGCGGCCCATCCTAGCGCCGCGAGGAACGGTTCGTAGATCCGGAAGACAAGGTAGATGAGCAGCAGCAGGACACCGTAAGAAAGAACGGTGGTTAGACGGTCACTGGTGGTCGCGTTGGTGGAAGGGGCAGCGCTCATGGAAGTAATATACTGTTGATAGGCCGAGCGAAGGTTGATAGTTTCTCGTCGAAGCTCCACCAGGTCGCACGGGTCATCGAGCTAATTCACCATGCCGACGAAGTCCATTCCGCTTACTAGCTACCAGATTCGTCTCCTTGCTGTACTTGCTTTGATCAATTTTGTCAACTTCGCCGCGCGGCAGGTCTTCGTACCGCTGATTCCGCTTTTGCGCGAACATCTTCATGTTACAGACGCGGAACTGGGCTCGCTGCAGACGTTTCTTTTGCTGGTTCTCGCGGCCGGCAGCATCCCCTTGGGGTTCCTGGCGGATCGTTTCAGCCGCAAAACCATCATTGGCATCGGAATCCTATTCTGGAGCGTCGCGACCTTTGCCGGAGGTCTGGCCTCCAGTTTTCTCTTTTTCCTGATTGCCAGGTCCGTTGTCGGACTTGGCGAAGCAGCGTACGCACCCGCGGCGCAATCCATGATTTCCGGGGCTTTCCCGCAGGAACGCCGAGCCGTCGCGCAAGCTATTTTTGCGGTGGGCATGCTGCTGGGAGGTGCGGCCGGGCACGTCGCGGGCGGCATCATTGGGCCGAGATACGGATGGCAAGAAGCACTTTTCATCGTGGCTCTCGCTGGGATTTTACCGGGGATCGCGCTTTTCTGGATTGAGGAGCCGCCGCGCGGACCTCGTTCGGAAGTGGTGCCGATCGGAAGGCTTTTGCAGGTGCCCGCATTTGTGGCCATGATTTGCGCCGGGATTTGCATCACTTTTTCCAGTGTCTCGTTGCTGACGTGGAGCACGGACTTCGCCGTCAACTACAAGGACTTTAGTTTGCGGGAAGCTTCCGTGTCACTCGCAGTTATCGGCCTATCATCGGCGCTTTTAGGCGTTCTGACCGGCGGGTTCGTGGCCGATCGCTTGCATCGGACCTTGTCCTACGGGCGGATCATTGCTGTCGTAGCGGCATTTCTGCTGGCGGCGCCCTGCCTGTTGGTGGCCATTCAGTCGGAAGAAAAACCGATTGTCCTCATCGGTCTCGCCATCGCCTTCTTTTTTATGTCCTGGTATCACGGACCGGTCACCGCCGTTCTGCATGACATGATGCCGCGCCGGGCGCACGCCACTTCCGTCGGCGTATACATGTTCGCGACGCAATTGCTTGGTGGCCTGGGCCCGCACGTGGTGGGCAGGATCTCTGATCTTCACGACCTGCAGCTGGGCTTGCAAATTGCCGTTGCCGTTCTGGTTTGCGGGGCCCTGCTCATGCTTCTGGTAATTCATTTCATTCGGCGCGACGGCATTCGGCATCCAACGCTTGACGCTTTTCATGCCGAACCCGGCGACTGAATTTGGAATGCGGCGGCTTGCGATCGTTGGCCATCGCACACAATTCTTGGCTGGGATGTGAAGTTGGGAAGCGCAAGGAAAAGCGGGAGCAAGCTCCCGCACTCCAAAGCTACTTGATGCCGAGTTGGGCGATCAGGCGAAGAACATCATCGTGCGCCACATCATAGAGGGGCCGCACATCCCCTTCTTCGAGACGTTCGCGCAAATATTCGGCGGCTACGAAGCTGGCCTCGCGATCCGTCAAGTCGCGTCCGGCTCTCTCGCGGAATTTGACGAACGCGGTGTGCGCCAGTCCGACGACGTGGGCCTCGCCATCGACAAAAAACTTGGTGTCAATGGTGTCCGCGTGGCGCGTAGCGATGCCGTTCCACATGTGAGAGAAGCGGCAATGATAGGTTTCACCGTTCAATTTGCAAGTAACTTCGAAAGCGCCGATGAATTGGCTCATCGCGCCGATGTTGGCGAGTGATGGGCGTGTCGTCACGTGGTCTCCTCGGCTTAATGCTCGCTTAACGGTTTACGCTCCAGATGCGTCGCTCCGCTCAGCCTGATAAACAGCGCGCCGAGCGTCGACGGTTAACGGCTGACAGCGGCGGCGGTCTCCACTTGGGAATAGCTCCGAATGGCCGCGCCCACTCCGGCGCCGCTGGGGACGCGGAAGCCCTGATCAAGCAAGCACTTTTCTAGGGCCGCCAGGAACAGCAAGACGAACGGCTTCTGGCTACAGTAGCCCATCAAGCCCACGCGCCAAATCTTGCCCTTGATTGGGCCGAATCCGCCGGCGATTTCGATATTAAATTCGTCCAGCAGCTGATTTCGCACTTTTACATCGTCAATGCCACCGGGAATCATAACTGCAGTCACCGTCGGCAAGCGGTCTGCCGGATTTTTCACCAGCAGATGCAAACCCATGGCCTCGAGACCTGCGATCAGTGCAAGTTGATTCACGCGATGCCGCTCCCAGCGCGCTTCCAAGCCTTCTTCCATCACCAACCTCATGGCTTCGCGTAGCGCAAAAATCAACGAAATCGGAGGCGTGTGATGATACAGCCGGTCTTTACCCCAATAATTCATCGCCGTGGTCAGGTCGAAATACCAGCTCTGGACTTTCGTCTTGCGGTTGCGAAACACTTCCTCGGCAGCCGGGCTCACGGTGATCGGCGACATTCCCGGAGGCGCGCTGATGGCCTTTTGTGAGCCGCTGAAGCAAATATCAATTCGCTGCTTGTCTACGTCGAGGGGCACGGCCGCGAGCGACGCAACGGTATCCACAATCAGCAGCGCCCCCAGCTCGTCCGCGACTTGGCGATAGGCATCCACGCCAGTGATTACGCCGGTCGAGGTTTCCCCCTGTGCGAACCCGATCATCTTGATCTTTTTGCCCTTACCCGCTCGTCGCACATCTTCGGCGTCCACGGGCTCCCCGTACGGCGCTTCCACCTTGACGACTTTCGACGAGGCCCGCGTCGCAATTTCGTACATGCGCTCGGAAAAAACGCCGTTGACGGCCACGATGCCTTCATCGCCTTCTTCCAGCGAATTCAGCACCGACGCTTCAATCCCGCCGGAGCCCGAAGCGGAAAGCGGCATGGTGATGCGATTCTCGGTCTGGAAAATCTGCCGCAGCAGGATTTGCGTTTCATCCATGCAGCCCTTGAACCAGGGGTCCATGTGTCCCACCAGCGGTGTAGCCATTGCGCGATAGACGCGCGGATCAATGGAAGACGGCCCGGGGGTCAGCATCAACCGCACCGGAGGATGAAGTTCGCCAACTTGTTCGGTCATGACGTTTTGCCCTTCTTTATACTTGCGATTGATTCTCGCTTGCGAAGCTCGAACCACCCGCGAAAACGCTCGGGGACTTTTCCTGCCACGGCGGGAACACTAATTTTCGCGCAATCCCCACACCCACGCAACCGACAATTTGGCTGGCCAGCTGGCAGAGGGCTGTTATCTCCAAACGAGCAGATTCGGAATTTCCGTCACAAGAGTTTGCTTCTTGCGATTTCCGGAGGGGACACCAGGCCTGAGTCGGCCGATTTACTGATACGCGGGTCCAAGAAAGGCAGCCAGTGGCTTGGCCTTGCTAAGTTTGACCGGCAAGTAATGGCGGTTCCTGATTGGGAAGAATACCCCCACACCCCCGGTCGGTGGCAAACAAGGGGCCTGCGGTATACCGAAGTTGGAAGGAGACGAAGCTAGTTTCTCCTGAGGTTCTGAGCCATCAACTGACTGTAAACGGCATTCAAATAGCCCTGCCATTGGCGCGCTTGGTCCGAATTCGTTTCCTTCTTGATCATCGTCGCGAGAATGGGCTCCAGGAAGCGGCCGTAGACCTGCAATGTCGCGGCGTCCTGAGCGGCAAACGCCGTCTCGACTGCTTTTTGTGTTGCAGGCGTGACGAGTTCCAGCCGGCCCACAAAGACGCGCACGGTTTGCGCGGGAGCAGGTTTGATGGAGAGTGGCAGCACTTCGTTCACGAACGCCGGAGGAACGACGTATAGTAGTCGGCTGCCTTCCTCAAACCAGGAATTGCGCCAGGTTTCGATCATGGCGTGGGCTTCGTCTTGATAGAGACCTTGGGCAACCAGAATTCCTTCCAAGTCGCGGCCCAGGTCATTGATCGTAGCGGTCAGATCGGGCGCATCCAGAATGGCTTCGTCCTGAAGCGGACCGCCGATGCGGTAGCCCACTTTCTCGCCGCGACGCTCGAAGAGAATCGTCGTGGGGATTTCTTGATCGCCGCGATTTTTGACTTTCAGCTTCCCTGGTGCATCCGGCGTTGCGGAAAGCGGCACGGAAAACGTGGAAACGCCGCGGTAGAAAAGAAATTTCTCCTGCTGCTCGCCGGTGGCGGTTTTCACTCGCAGCGGCGTCGAGGAAGTCATGCGCGCGGCGAAATAGTGATTGTTTCCATCTCCAGCTGGGAGATCCGGCCTCCCCGCTGGCACAAGGGTCACGGAATCCCACGCGATGGCTCCGCTGGCGGCTGGTGGATGGAAATTTTCACCGTAAAGATTACTCGCGGACTCGACACGGCTGGCATGTGGATACCATTCCGTGATCACGCCTTTGGAAAACGCCACCCTCACCGAAACAGTCTCTTCCCGCGAGTCATAAAAATAGAGGACCGGCGTTTCCATTCGGACAGTGCCGCGCAACCCCAGTTTGTAGCCCGGATCGCGAAAATGTTCGACAAAAGCGGGAAGGTCCGTGGACCCCGTCAGGGGCGACCATTCGACGGCTAGCCCATCACTCCCGGCGATGGAAGTGAAGGTGCCCCATTCATGGGCCGTGAGGCTCGAGTAGACAGGGCGCGCTTCTCGGCCTAGCGCGTGAGCCCGCGGGCGATGTAGTGAAGGATCTTCAGACCCGCCCAGCGTAGGCAACGATACGGAAAAGCAGCAAACGAGCAGAGCGTAAAGTGCTAAGAGAAAAGGTTTTCGTGGCATGGCTCGCCTTCCTGACGCCCTCGACGTTGGGTGTTCCGCTTACACCCAGCCAAGACGCAGAAAGGCCTGCAGGTGTTAACAAATTCCTGGAGTGCCAAACGTGATGGACCTTGCTTCGTTAGGCCGCGATGGTTTCTGGGGTGAGCAGGTGCGCGGGGACTTTACGGAGGTCCCAGACAATGCCCAGCCAGGACATGACCTTCAGCGTGTAGTAGGTGATGTCGATCTCCCACCAGAAGAAGCCCTGGCGCGCCGAAGCCATAAAGTGATGATGGTTGTTGTGCCAGCCTTCGCCGAGGGTGAGTAGGGCAAGGAACCAGTTGTTCCGGCTGGTGTCGGTGGTCTCGTAGCGGCGCGAACCAAAAAGGTGAGAGAGCGAATTGATGGTGAAGGTGTCGTGCCACAGCAGCACGGTACTCAAGCAGAAGCCCCAGATGAACAGCGGCAACCCGCCAATCAGCCAAAGGACCACGGCTAGTGTGACGGGAGGCACCATGTGGTACTTGTTCAGCCAGCGCAGCTCGGGAAACTTGGCGAAGTCGGCGATATATTCGGTGCGGGTGTCGTTGTACTTATCGGAAATAATCCACCCGACGTGCGACCAGAAGAAGCCGAAAAGGGTGGGCGAATGCAAATCCAGTTCCTGGTCCGAATGACGGTGATGATGGCGATGATGGGCCGCCCACCACAGCACGCCCTTCTGCGAAGAGGTCATGGCCATGAATGCGATCACGAATTGGAATACGCGGCTGGTCTTGAACGAGCGGTGCGAAAAATAGCGGTGATAGCCCGCGGTGACAAAGAACATGCGCACCACCAACAGGCCCAGGCACGCCACCAAGTAATACCAGTGAAAGGTCATGAAGAAAATCAGCAGCGAGGCGAGGTGCACCAGGGCAAAAGGCAAGGAAAGAATCAGGGAAATCCGCGAGCCATTCGGCAGCGGTATCGACAAATAACGAGAAGCTGAAGCCATCCGGCAAAATCCTCCGCGTCCAGGTTGCGACGCTTGTGAAAGCAACTTTCCGCGAGCGCAAGAGGTCCGGCCGGAACTTCGCGCCAACGAATCTACAATTTCAGTGTACGGTTGCGTGGAAGTGGGGTCAAGCGCAACAAAGTACAAGGTGCCTTAACTGAGATGCCCGAGAGTACAGGGTGGTTGCCAAAGAGTGTGGATTAGATTGCTGCAGGAAATTGGGTTAGGCACTTTGACAGCTAAAGGTCACAAGAATTCCTGCCAAGGAGTGTGCTATCGTCGCTAAGCACCAACAAAATCAGGAGTATTGGCCCGAAATGCTGAGGGCCACAAGAGAAAAATGGCGGAACGCCCCGTACTGGTTGGACTGATCCCGCAAGTCGTGGTGATCGAGGAAAGCGACCAGGTTTCCTGGATCTCCGACGCCGGCAATTTGCGCGTGGAATTCGACGTGAACCGCTGCCCGTTTTCGTCGAACGTTTTTCAAGCGCCGGCGGGTATGCGGCTATTGAGCGGCCCGCCGCGTGCGGGCAGTAAAGCAGCCACCTACAAATACCGCTTGTGGCTGAACGATCAGCTTGTAGGGCAAGGCGAAGTCATCCTGCGCGAAAAATAAAGCGCCAGAAAAGCAGTCCAGCAAATTTTTTGCCGCGGTTGTAACGCTCCGCCTATTAGTAGCCAGCCTTGATGGCATCCGCTTCGGTCATGTACCTCCCTTGCTTGGTTTTTCCGTACCAGTGGTGTGCCTGGTTGGTGATACACACCCGAATCCGTATTGACCCACACCATGCCTCGGCTCTTCGCAGGCGGGTTATGTTTGGCCGCATCGGGTTTCGGCGCTGGAGAGTGGCCCCCGGCTGCGGCCGATGAAGCAGCGCCGACGGAGCATGTGCAACGACGTTACCGGCAACCAGCTTCGCGGCCATCCAGAAGGCGCGGTATGAACTCTTGGCATTTTTCATTTGGAGATTGTTTCTCTCGTATCCGGCTCGGCGAAACACGCGCCGAAGGAATAGATTAAATAAACAATAAATAAATATTATAGTACACGAAGCTCCCGGGCCTGCCGACAAGCGGGCACGTTGGCGAAGCTACCGGCGGGAACTTTTCTGTCCCATCGGAGGAAACTGTGGAGGGAGGAAGTTTGTGCTAGTCAAGGACGCTCCGACGGCGTTACTTTGAGGCTTAGGATTGCGTCTTTACGCGTGAGCAGTGACCTAGCAAAGGGGATCGTCATGAAGGAGTCCGGGAAGCTATTCAGTCGATTGAGTTTGTTGGCGTTGCTTTTTGCAACTGCCAGCCGGGCGCAGTCGCCAGCCGCTGCCACCTCGGGGCCAGGTCAAGAAGCGGTAACAGAACGGTTGACGCAGAGACCGGAAGACGGGCGGAGCCTGCCGCTAATCGGGAAGATCAGCGCTATCAATAAGGAATCGCTGCAGCTGGCAAAGCCGGACGGCTCAACGGCTACCGTGAAACTTACGGATAAGACGGAATACCACAGGGACCGGCAAAACGCGAAGCTGACGGATTTCAAAGTCGGCGACATGGTGTTCGTGCGCGGGGAGGAGAACGCGGATCATAGCGTGACGGCGCAGCTGATCGGCGGGCGCTCCGGGGGCGGGCCCCAGAGCGGCAGCAGATTTTTTGTTAACGGCGGCGGTTCCGGAGAACTGGGAAAGGATTTCGTAGTGGGTGAAGTGAAATCCGTCGAAGCGCCAAACCTCACGGTGCTACGGCCGGACAATGTTACTCAGACGCTGGAGCTAAACGAAGAAACCTCGCTGCGGAGAGGGCGCGAAAGCATCACCATGGCGGACATCCAGGCTGGCGACCACGTGGTGGTGCGTGGGGGCGTCCAGAACAATACCTTCATTCCCAAGAATGTGCTGGTCCTTTCCGACGAGCAATGGAAGCGCCTGCAAGAGATGGGCGGGATGAATGGAAAGGGCCCCGCGCCCAATGCGCCTGCCGCAAAACCTGCTGCCGAACCAAAAAGCAATCCGCCGCAGTCCTAATTTGCTCTAGGGAGACCCCGATTTGAAGTCGCTTGCTCGCAGCCTATTCCTACTCTCTTTCGCCGGTGTTTTCCCGGCGCCGATTCTGCTGGCGCAAGATGCGGCCGCGCCTCCGCCGGCACAAGCGCCGCAACCCGCAACTACTCCGGCCACAACTCCGACGTATGAAATCAATGGTTCGGCGCGAAGCGGCAAGACTCCCCTGCCGGGAGTGGCGGTTACGGCGGCCAACACGTTGACGGGCAAAAAATATTCCAGGGCGACGAATTCCGAAGGAAAATTTGAACTGTCAGGCATGACGCGCGGAAGGTACGTGGTGCGCGTCGAGTTCATGGGCTTCGCCGCCTTTACCCAGGAAGTAGTGCTAAATCCGGAGAACCCCTCGGCAAAGGTGGACGCCGAGCTGATCCTGGCTTCCCGCCAGCAGGAACAAACGAACAATAACAATGCGGCGATGGCCGCGGCAGGCCGGGGATTTCAAAACCTGGCGATGGACAGCGCGCTTTCTGCCTTGGCCGGTGGGAATTCCGGCTTAGGCGGCGCCGGCGCGCCGGGCGGAGGCCAGGGCAGCGGCGATCTTTCCAGCCTGCCGCTGAACGGAGCGGGTGCCGAAGGGCCAACGGAGTCGGTGAGCATCAGCGGCGCGCAAGGGCGGACGCAGGATTTTGGCGGCGGCAGCGAACAGGATCTGCAGGATCGCATCCAGGAATTTCGCGACCGCATGCAACGTGAAGGCGGCGGTTTCGGGGGCGGCGGTGGCGGCGGCTTTGGCGGGGCTGGGGGCCAGGTCATCGCGATGGGCCGGCTGCCCAAGGGATTCAACATCAATCAGCCGCATGGCTTTCTGTATTTTTCGGACGATACCTCCGCGCTGGATGCGAGATCGTATTCGCTGACGGGAATCGAGTTGCCGAAGGCAAATTACAACCAGTCCCGCTTCGGCGCGAACGTCGGGGGGCCACTGAACGTTCCCAAGATATTCAGCGGCGGCAACAAATGGTTCTTTTTCGCCGGGTGGAATGGGTCGCGTGGCAGTTCGCCTTACGATGCGTTCTCGACAGTGCCGACGCCAGCCGAACGCGGGGGCAATTTCTCAGCTGCGACTTACAATGACGGCCAGCCGGTCCAAATTTTTGTTCCGAATGCCAGCGCGGCGATTAATCCAACAGTCTGCCAGCCGGGCGGGACGAGAAACTCCATCTCGAGCAGCTGCATCAGTTCGGCAGCCACGGCGCTCTTGAACTTTATCCCGATGCCGAACATCGCCACGACGGCTTCCGGGCAGAACTTCCATTACGTCACTTCGGCGGCGAGCAGCTCCGATACGGTGATTCTGAGATTAGTCCACAATTTCGGATCAAGCAGCGGTCCGGGATTCGGCCCGGTGGTGATGGGGGGCGGTGGAGGAGGCGGAGGCCGGCGGCGCGCGCAGAATAATATCAATTTTGGGCTGAACTGGTCGCGCAGCTCAAACACCATCGTGAATCAGTTCCCCTCGCTGGCGGGAGGAACGGGCACGCAAGGGCTAAACGCCAGCGCGGGGTGGACATACAGCAAGGGCCACGCCTCAAGCATCTTTCGCGTGAACTACAACCACAACCACGTTTCGACGACGAACCTTTATTCGAACGTATTGGACGTTGCCGGGCCCGGGGGCGCGGGGATTGGCGGGATTTCCAATAATCCTTTTGATTGGGGACTGCCCGGAATCAGCTTTACCTCGTTCGGAGGGCTAAGCGATCCCACATCGCGCCGAGAGCTGGATCAGACGTATACCTTCTCGGAAACCGTTTCGTGGAATAAGGGAAAGCACAACCGGCGGTTTGGCGGAGACTACCGCCGCATACTGCAGAGCTTCCGTTCGGCAAGAAACGCAGAGGGGAGTTTTGTTTTTACCGGGTTTGCGACTTCCGAGTACGCGACGGGAAGCCCGCAGCCGGTAGCCGATACGGGGTACGATTTGGCAGACTTTCTGCTCGGGCTCCCGCAGCAAACCTCGCTGCAGTCCGGCGCTACGTCCTACAACTTCCACTCCAACTCCTATGACCTGTTTGTGCAGGACGATTGGAGGTTCCGCCCGAACCTGTCGTTCAATCTGGGACTGCGCTACGAATACAACGGACCTTACACCGAGGCGAACAATCAAATCGCTAATCTGGATGTGGCACCGGGATTCACGTCCGCGACAGTTGTGCTTCCGGGACAAGCCGGATTTCCGGCCTCTTTGGTGCGGCCGGACCGCCACGATTTCGCGCCGCGCATCGGCATTGCTTGGAAGCCGCAGAAGAAAACGGTGGTGCGGACGGGCTACGGAATTAACTACAACCTGGCGCAATACGGCACCATGATCCAAAACTTCGCGTTTCAACCGCCCTTCGCAAACACCCAGACAAATACGACTGATGCCACCGGTCTTAGTGGCGGAAGCCCGTTGACACTTACTAGCGGATTTCCGCCCGCTACTGGAAATACGGTGACCAACAACTTCGCCGTCAACCCGGACTATCGCCTCGGATACGTGCAAATCTGGAATCTGGATATCCAGCGCGAGCTTCCCGCCGGAGTGATGATGAATGTGGGCTACAACGGTGCGAAGGGGACGCGGCTGGACACGGAGCGCGCCTTGGTCGGCGCCGGCAATCAACCTTTTATTTACGAGTCCTCGGAAGGAAATTCGGTCTTGCATGCGGGTTCGGTACGCTTGCGCAAGCGCATGGCCAAGGGGCTGGGCCTCGGCGCGCAGTATGTTTATTCAAAGTCCATTGATGATGCTTCATCGATTGGCGGCGGAGGAAGCGTCGTGGCGCAGAATCCTTTTGACATCTCGGCGGACCGGGGACTTTCCAGCTTCGACCAGCGCCACAAATTCACAGGAAACTGGATTTACGACCTGCCCTTCGGCGAAAACCGGCGATTTGCCACCAAGGGAGCGGGAAGCCGAATTCTTGGAGGATGGCAGTGGAGCGGTGACTTCACGATTGGATCCGGGCTGTATTTTACTCCGCGCGTGCTGGGCGGGGCGCTGGATATTAGCCGGGGCGTGAGCGGATCGCTGCGGGCTAACGAAATCGCGGGCCAATTGCTTTCCGTAAGCAATCCGAGTGTGCTGAAATGGTTCAATACGGCGGCTTTTTGCGCGCCCAACCCCGCTTGTGTCAGCCTGAGCGGATCGAGTTTTGGCGACGCCGGGCGAAATATCATCGAGGGGCCAGGGCAAGTTTCCTTTGACATGACGATAAACCGAACGATCACCATCAAGGAATCCCGCACGCTCGATCTGCGCATCTCGGCAAACAATGTTTTCAATACCGTGCATTTCACCTCCCTCAATACGGTGGTGAATTCATTGACATTTGGAGAGATAACGGGGACTGGCAGCATGCGGCGGGTAACCATGCAAGCGCGATTCCGGTTCTAAGGGGCAGGGGGCCATGCGGCTACGGAGAAAAGCATTTTCGATGCTCACCTCGGCAGCGCTGTTATTCGAGGCGGTTGCCCCATTAATGGCCCAGCAAAGCGGGCAAACCGGCCAAGCCGCCGCGAATGAACCGCGCATTGAGGTCACCAGTGAACTCGTGCTGGTAAATGTCGTGGCCCGCGACAAGAAGGGCAACCTCGTTCGTGACCTGCAGAAGAGCGACTTCACGCTCTTCGAGGAGGGAAAGAAGCAGCAGATTTCCACTTTCGATTTCGAAAATGTGGACGAAATGGCGAGCGCTGGTCCAGCGGAAACAACTGTAACAGGCATGACGGGAGCAGGAACGCTGCTGCGTTCCGCCAAGAAAGCGCCGCCGTCGTTGGACGCGCGCGATCGCCGGCTAATCCTGCTCTTTTTCGATTTTTCAGCGATGGACCCGGAACAGATTGACCGCTCCGTGGAGGCCGCGAAGAAATTCGTTGGCACTAAAATGCAGCCGGCCGACTTGATGGCGCTCGTGTCCTTAGCCACGAACATGCACGTGGATCTGGATTTCACGGACGACAAGACCAAGATACTGGCGGCGCTGGCTGCCTACAATTCGGGAGCAGGCCAGGGCTTCGAGAACGGCACCACGGGAAGTTCGGAAGGCGCGGCGGAAACGGGCGGGTCGTTTACGGCGGACGATACGGATTTCAACACCTTCAGCGCCGACCGCAAGCTCCTGGCGTTGCAGTCCCTCATGCAAGCGCTGGGCAAGCTTCCACAGAAAAAGAGCCTGATCTATTTCAGCAATGGAATCGCGCAGTCGGGCGTGGACAACCAGTCGGCGCTGCGTGCGACGACCGCGGCCGCGGTAAAAGCCAATGTCGCGATCTATTCGCTGGATATTCGCGGCTTGCAGGCGTTTCCGCCGGGAGGAGAAGCGCAGTCCGCTAGCTTGCATGGTCAGTCGGCCTATTCTGGCGCCTCCATCCTCAACGATCTCAATGGGAACGCCGCTTCACAGGACAGCCTAGCGACGCTTTCCTCGGATACTGGCGGAAAAGCGTTCTTTGATTCGAATGACTTCGGCGCGGTATTTTCCCAAGTGCAGAAGGACAGCTCAGCTTATTACGTCCTGGGCTTCACCAGCAACAATCCGCTGAAGGACGGAAAGTACCGCCGGCTGAAGGTGCAAGTCAACCGGCCAGACTTGAAGCTGGAGTTTCGCGCGGGCTATTACGCGGGAAGAGACTTTGAACACTTGAACCGCGCCGACCGCGAGCAGCAGTTGGAAGACGAACTTGCCGTGCAACTGCCTCGCGTGGACGTACCGGTTTATGCGGGAGCGGCATTCTTCCGCCAGGACGACTCTCACTACTACCTGGCGGTTTCCCTGGTGGTGCCAGGTTCGCAGATCCCCTTCGTCACGGAGAAGGAGAAAGACAGCGCGACCATCGACATCATCGGTGAAGTCCGGGAAGGGGGAAAATTCCCCGTCGGGCATTTGCGCGACACCGTAAAACTTGCTGTTGAGAGCACCCGGCAGGTCCGCCGCAAGAACGTGCAGTACAATACGGGTTTTGTGCTTGCTCCGGGAAGTTACCACCTGAAATTCGTCGTTCGCGAGAATCAGACCGGGCGAATCGGTACTTTCGAGACGGACGTGCAAATCCCCGACCTGCGCAAAACACCGCTAAAAATGAGCTCGGTGGTACTGAGCAGCCTGCGCACTCCCGCCACGAGCAAGAAAGGCGGCGGGAATCCGCTGGTGCGGGACCAGATGGAGCTGGTTCCCAACATCACCCATGTTTTCGCGCCGGACCAGCATCTCTATTTGCAATACGAAGTGTACGATGCAGCCAAGGGGAAGAATCCGGCGCCCGCCGCTCCCGCAGCCAATGATCAGAAGGGGGGCGGGAACGGAACGGCCAAGGACGCGCCAGCGCCCAAGGCGGCGAAAGACAGTATCCGGGTTTTTACGAGCATCGAGTTCTTGCAGGGCGCCACGAAGATTTATGAATCCAAGCCGGTGGTGGCGAACGAAGTCACGGCCCCGGAGCGCCGGGCGGTCATATTCCAGATGGATTTACCGCTGCAGTCGTTGAAACCCGGGTTTTACGTGTGCCAGGTAAATGTGATTGACGACGTCTCGGGAAGCTTTTCGTTCCCCAGGTTTCCGCTGCTGATTCGCGAAGCCGCGCCAGCCCCAGACAAAGCAGCCGATTGAAGGCCGTCAGGCGCTGCCTGATTCGGAAGGAAAACTCTTTAGAATAAGAAGGTTAGAATCAGTCGCCGGCGGCTGCGCTTCGGGCAATTTCAACGGATTCCGCCAAACCACGGCGCATGGGACCGAGTACGAAGGCGGGCACTTCGCGCTCTGGAGCCAAAGATACATTCGTGGCCTTGCGGGGGAATTCCGCGCGGCGATCCAGGCGCAATCCCGCGTCCTTCAGAAACTCAGCCGAGAAGCCTAGATCCTCAGCGCGATCTACACCCCAAAACCAGAGCTTTTCTTCCTGACGCTGCAAGAAATCCAGGCAGCCTTCGAGCTTCTTCATGGCGCGATCGAAAGAAGAAGCCAAAAAATAGACCCCCAAGTTCCAGGCGTGCCGAGGGTAGTGTACTTGAACGCGGACGCAGTATTTGCCAGATTGATTGCGCTCGATGCTGCAGCGGTAGTCATTGCGAGAAACAGAAGTACGAGCAGGCATATTCGTATCACCGATCATTGGAGTTGTGGCGCTGGGTAGCCATGATTGCTTGTGTTCCGAATTCTGGTCTCTTCTCCTCGAGAGCAGTACCCAACACCGAACGAGCGTTCGGAGGCAAACTCTGCTGCAAAGAGACATGAATAGGGTAGCGAGACACGGGGGGAAAGACAAGTGCGCCGTTCTAGAACAGCAACTCGTTTATTTTCTGTGACTTAGACTAACCGAAAGTACCAAAGCCCTTTAATTTTTCGGGCATGAGCTTGAGCTTGCCCTCCAGTTTCAAGCGTTTATCCAAGGCCGTCCGGAAGGCTTCAAAAGCCAAGTTACGCTTGGAATCGAGGAGTTCTTTCGTCAATTGCGTCTTTTGTTTGTCGAAATCGGCGAGGTTGGCTTCGGTTTTTTCGGCCACGCGGTAGACCAGCCAGTTTTGCCCCAAGCTCAGGGGTGCGCCAACATCACCGGCCTTCAGGTTGAAGGCCGCGCCGAGCACTTTTCCGCTAGCCGCGCCGGGGATCGCGCCATCCCGCGCGATGGCGTCACTTGTCTTCGGATCGAGACCGAGAGCCCGAGTGGCGGCATCGAACTTCTCGCCGGACTTGACGCGCTTGAGTAGCTCTTCGGCTTTGCTCTTGGCCACTTCGGTGGATTTTTCGCGTTTTAGCTCGGCGATCACACGTTCGCGAACCTCTTCGAGCGAACCTGGGTGCCCAGGCTGGATCGCCTTCACCGATAGAACCACGTAGCCGCGATCGGTCTTGACCGGGACGCTCAATTCCTCCGGCTTCAAACGAAAGATGGCATCCTTGGCTTCCTGGGAATTAGCCAGCTCCAGCAAGGGGTCGGTCGTGCCGATGGGGCGGGTCTCGCCCACGGTCAAGTGGTATTGCTTGGCGAGATCATCCAAAGAAAGTTTGCTGGACCGGCGGATGGCCGCGGACAACTGGTCGGCGGTGTCGCCCGCCAACTTATCCGCTTCGGAAAGCAGGAGAGGTGCGCGTAGGGAATCTTTCACTTCTTCAAATGGTTTGGTGTGAGCAGTCTCCTTTTCGAGCACTTTGATGATGTGGAAGCCGTACTGCGTCTTGACGAGATCCGAGATCTGGCCGGGGTTCAGGGTGAAAGCTGTCTTTTCAAATTCCGGGACGGTCTGCCCCTGGGTGATCCAGTTCAAGTCACCGCCTTTGTCTTTGGAACCGGGGTCTTCGGAGTATTTCTTCGCCAAGTCTTCGAACTTTGCGCCTTTCTTGGCCTGATTCAGAACATCCTGGGCCCGCTTCTTGATCTCTTCGACTTCGGCATCCGTTTTCCCCACGGTCATAAAGAGGATGTGCTCGACGTGCACGCGGTTTGGCACTTGATACTGCTGGATGTTGTTCATGTACTGCTGCTTGAGCATATCGTCGGAGACTTCGAGGCTCTGACGGATCTGGTTTACGTCCACAAGCGCGTAGCGTACCACGCGCCGTTCCGGTATCTGGTATTTGGACTTGTTCTTTTCGTAGTACGCACGGATTTCCGATTCGTCCGGGGATAATTTGCTCTCCAAATCTTCCGGCTTGATCAGCGCGTAGTCCAGCTTCACTTTTTCATTCTTGTAACGGAATTCATCCTGAAGGTCGGCGGGCCCTACGCTGATCCCGTCGGTCACAAGCTTACGGAATTTCTCCTCGAGCAAGCCCTGACGCAAGAGTTCTTCGAAGACCGGCACCGTCAGTTGAAAGCGCGCCTGCACTTCGGCCGAATAGCGGTCCATGCCGACAAAAGCGCCGCCATTAAAGGCCGTCGGTACGTATTGGCGAATGCGATCGGCGCGTTCCTGATCGGTGACGGTGATGCCGAGGCGCTTGGCTTCGTATTCGATCTCTTTTTCAAACACCAACTGCTTCAGGATCTGCTGAGCGTAGAGGCTCTCGAGAGGCTTCATCTGGGGATTGTGCTGCTCGATCTGGTCGAGCTGCTGGCGCACATCTTGCACGCTAACCGACTCATCCCCAATCTTGGCCACCGTGTCGGTGGAGACCTCGCCGCTGACCGGCGATTGTGGAACGAGGTAGAGCAGCATGCTCCCTCCGAGGACCAGCACTACGGCCCCCAGGAGGATGCGGTACCCCAACTTGCTTTTATCTTTTGCGCCAGCCATCCGATGAGTCTCCCCCGTCAGTAGACAAACTTGAGATTATAGGAGATATAGGCGCGCGTCTCAAACACAATCGTCGGCGACCCAGGGTACCTGGTTACTTCTTAAGCAGACGGCGGGGATTTCCGCGGCCCGCTCCAACCCTCTAAACCACGACATACGTTTACGGGCAGAAGCGAGCTACCACCGGACGCAGGCCTGGCATCCTAAATGGCATGTCGAGCCGCGCCGGACAGAAAATACCTCTATTCCTTGTTTTCATTGGCGTCTTTGCGCCAGTCCTGTTCTGGCGAAGCGGAACGTTTGCGCAATCCCCGCCCGCCAATGCCCCGACCTTCTATCGTGACGTCCTGCCGATCTTGCAGCGGCACTGTCAAACTTGCCACCGCGCGGGCGGAATCGCCCCGATGCCGTTCGAAACCTATGAAGAGACCCGGCCCTTTGCCGGAGTGATTCGCCGCGCGACGCAGGAAAAATCCATGCCCCGGTGGTTCGCCGATCCGAAGGTAGGGCGGTTTTCCAATGATCCGTCGCTGGCTCCGGCGGAGATCGGCACTCTGGCCACCTGGGCAGAAGCAAAATCGCCCGCAGGAGAACGAAGAGATGCGCCGCCGCCCCGGCACTGGGCGCAAAGCTGGAGCATCCCCAAACCCGACCTGGTATTGAAGATGCCGCAGGCCGTGCCCCTTCCGGCGAGCGGAGACATTGCGTACACCTATGAAATTGTTCGTACGAATTTCGCCGAGGATCGCTGGGTGCAAATAGCGGAAGTCTTGCCGCTGCTCCGTGGGAATGTGCATCACGCCGTTTTGTATGTTCGCCCGCCGGATTCGCGCTGGCTGCGGCATGCTCCCGTTGGCGTTCCCTTCACTGCTTCGACCCTGACCGATGCCGAGGATCGTCGCGGCACTCATTGGACGGACAGCGACATCCTGCTTGTCTATGCGCCCGGGAGTTCGCCGGATGCCTGGCCGGAAAAAATGGCCAAGTTCATTCCCGCCGGTTCCGACCTCGTTTTTCAGATGCACTACACCGCCAATGGTTTCGCGGCCGCTGATCAAACAAGCATCGGACTTATTTTTTCGAAACATGTTCCCGAGCAGCGCGTGCTGACGCTGCAACTCACGAACGACCATTTCGTTATACCTCCTGGCGCACCCGATTACCGTGTCGAGGCGCGCGGCACGCTCCCCAATGACTGCACGCTGCTCAGCTTTTTTCCACATATGCACCTGCGTGGAAAACGATTCGAATACAATTTGATTCGCAAGAAAACGAGCGCCGATGGCCAACCGCAATATGAAATCGAGCCCTTACTTCGCGTCAACTATCACTTCCACTGGCAAATGAGCTACCAGCTGGCGGAACCGCGACTCCTAGGATCAGGAACGGAGCTTCAAGCGGTGGCTTGGTACGACAATTCCAAAGCGAATCCTCACAATCCGGATCCGCAAGCCGAGGTGCGCTGGGGGGAGCAAACCTACGAAGAAATGATGGTGGGATTTTTCGACGTGGCGGTTCCTGCCGGGGTGGACAAGCAGCACTTTTTCATCCGAAAAAATGAGCCCTAACCCGTCCGCCCCGGAGACCTGCACCAAGGGACAGGGGCAAGGCCAGGGGCCGTGGTGCTATTTGCAGTTTGACTACGCGCAACTCCGCAATCCATGCATCCGGGGACTGCTGTGCTAGATTGAAAAATTGGAGCTTTGGCAACACATTCAACGGTGACCACACAAACACCAGTCGATCCGAAACTCACCCAGGCCCATCAAAAAGGGGCGCACGTCGAAGTGTATTGGAAAGCGGTCACTTATAAGACGGTGATCGCTTACGGGTTTTTGGCGGTAGCGATTATTGTTGGCGGACTTTTCGTTGCCAAACCCGACTTGTATAAAGTGGTGCTCCAGAAGATCAGCGAGAAGGTAAGTGACCCGGAAGGGGAACCAGTCAACGCCGATCAGCGGCACGCCAAGTTCGTCAATCTAGACGGAAAAGTCGAAGTCAAGAAAGTCAATTCCGTCCAATGGGTTGACGCGGACTTCCGAACCTCCCTCGACAAAGGCGACCAAGTAAAAACGGGAGCGGATGCCGACGCACGTATCACTTTCGCCGATGGCACGATTTATACCGTCAAGCCCGATACGCTCGTCACGGTCGAAGAAAATTCCACGGAAAGTGACAAGCCGAGCAGCACCGTCATCGACATCAAACATGGTTCGGTGGATCTGGCGACGCCAAACTTCAGTTCACCCGAGTCGAAAGCCACCGTCAGCACCGAGGACGCCAACGCGCAGTTACATTCGAACAGCCGCATGGCGGTGAAAAATGACCCGGAGAAGAAGCAAAGCGAAATCGTGGTCTCGAGCGGCAGTGCGCAAGTGCAGCGCGGCGCGGAGAAGATCGACCTCGCTGCCTTCGAAAAGGTCACCATTCCAAACGGCGGGGCCATTCAGAAATCAACCGTGCTAGCGCCACCGGATCTGGTCGAGCCTTTGAACCTCGCGCCCATCATCTCGGAAAACCCCAAGGTGTCGCCGGTGCGATTCGAATGGAAGCCGGTTCCGGATGCGGTGTCGTATACTCTGCGCATCAGCACCACGGCGATGTTCACAAAGAATGAGAGGGATGAGACGGTTAAAGGAACGGCCGTGGAGATCACCGGCTTGGATCCCGGCGACTACTTTTGGACGGTAACGGCAACCGACGGAAAAAAACAAACGAGTGAAATCAGCGTAATTTTCAAATTTACCTTGGTGGCTCAAGGCAAGACCCAGTCGATGCTGTTGGAGATTGACTCCACGCAGTTGCATGGACGCGTCGTGGAGATCGTGGGCCGCACCGAACCGGGAGCGGCGCTGATCGTAAACGGCCAATCAGTGGCAAACATCTCGGCGGACGGAACTTTCCGGCACTTCACTGAGCCGCTCGAACCGGGACAGCATACGATTTCGATTATCGGCTCGAACCGCCGCGGTGGAACGGCGATTCATCCGGTATCTATCGTGGTGCCGAAGTAAGAAATCCGAAGAAAGACCGAAGCGCCTTTGCGCTGGTCGCGGTGTCCGTAGACAATGGAGGTTAGGGCTGGCGGCAATGAGGCCAGTCGATTGCCGAGCGGACAGCGGAGAGTCTTTCTCCGCGGGGGGATGTAGGGATGAACAAGAACGGTTACAACATGAGGTCGGTGTTCAGTCTGTTTTCCTCCGACCTAGCCATCGATCTAGGCACCGCCAATACCCTGGTGTTCGCGCACGGCAAAGGCATTGTCGTCAACGAGCCCTCGATCGTGGCCATCAACAAAGCCAGCGGCGAAGTTGTGGCCGTGGGCCGCGAAGCCAAAGAGATGCTCGGGCGCACGCCCGGCAACGTTGTCGCCATCAAACCGATGAAGGACGGAGTCATCGCGGACTTCAAGGTCACTGAGAAGATGCTGACCTATTTCATCCAGAAAGCCCACAACCGCCGCGTGCTCGTGCATCCCCGCATCGTGATCGGGGTTCCCAGCGAGATTACTCCGGTGGAAAAGCGCGCCGTGCAGGATTCCGCTTATCGAGCGCGCGCCAGCGAAGTTTTCCTTGTCGAGCAAGCCATGGCCGCGGCGATAGGCGCCGGGCTGCCGATTGAAGAACCGTCGGGCAACATGGTTGTGGACATCGGGGGCGGCACTACGGACATTGCGGTCATTTCCATGAGTGGCATCGTTTACTCGCGCTCTGTGCGCGTGGCGGGCAACGAGATGGACGAAGCCGTAATGCAATATCTGAAACGAAAGTACAACTTGCTCGTCGGCGAACGCACCGCGGAGCAAATCAAGATGGAAATTGGCTCCGCCTATCCGCTTGAAAAACCGCTCACGATGGAAGTGAAGGGGCGCAACCTTATTGAAGGCGTCCCTCGGACGGTCACCATCGACGACAGTGAAATCCGCGAAGCTCTGAGCGAATGCGTCGCGACCATTCTCAATGCCGTACGCGTGGCCCTGGAGCGCACACCTCCGGAACTCTCCGCCGACATCAGCGACCGCGGCATCGTCCTGACCGGCGGCGGCGCACTGCTGAAGAACCTGGACAAGCGGATTCGTGAAGAGACTGGCTTGCCGGTTTCGATTGCCGATGATCCGCTGGCTTCCGTGGTGCTCGGCACCGGAAAAATGCTCAGCGACTTCAAATTGCTGCGGCAAGTTTGCATTGATTGAGGAATTGGCTTTAACCGGGCAGAACATGCCGCCTTCGATGGTACTTGTGGCCATGAAACAAAATTCTTACGTTTCGAGTCTCCAATTTCGGTTTTCCAATTTCGGAACCTAAATGGTAGGCATTCCTTCTCGACACAAATCGCTGGTCCTGCTAGCCGGAGTCATGGTGCTCCAAGTGCTCATGTTGGCCGTGCAGATCAAGCGCGACTCCGAGGGCCGGCTCATTCGCGTCTGGACCGTCGGCGCCGTTTCGCCCTTTGAGCGGGCTGGCTCCAACGGTTTCGGATGGATTCGCGACACCTGGCGCCACTACTTCGCTTTGCAAAACACCACCAGAGAAAACGAGCAGATTCGCCGCGAAAACGACGCGCTAAAACTGCAAATCTCCCAGCTCCAGGGCAAAGCCGCGGAGGCCGACCGCCTGGCGGCCTTGCTGAATTTCCGGCAATCGCACGCGGAAGTCCCCATGATCGCCGCGCGCGTGATTGGCGTGGGAACCGCAAGTCTGACCATTCAACTCGATCGCGGCGAGCACGAAGGCATTCGAAAAGATATGGGAGTGATCACACCGGATGGCGTGGTCGGCAAAGTCGTCGAAGTCTATCCGAATGCGGCGCAGGTGCTTCTCCTGACGGACAAGGAAAGCGGTGTCGGCGCGATGCTGGCTGATTCGCGCATACAAAGCCCGGTCGGAGGGCAGGGCGAGCCTTTGCTGGTCATGAAATATGTTCCCAACGACGACGAGGTCAATCTTGGAGAGCGCGTCATCACAAGCGGCATGGACCGCATCTTCCCGCGCGATCTTCCGGTGGGCACCGTGGCGGAAATCAAGCCCGGCAACCCGTTTAAACAGATTCGCATTAAACCGGCTGCCAATCTCGAACGGCTGGAGGAAGTGCTGGTTCTCCTGTCACTTCGGTCGCTGGAGCCGAAAAATGAAGAGAATCCCGCCGCCGCGAAGCCTTCGGCGCCCGGTGCAACCACTCCTCCCCCGGCAGCAAGACGATGAACGAAGCATTCGATATTCATAGTGAATCGCACATCGAAGTTCATAAGTTTCGCACCGGCGCGATCATCATCTCCACGTTGTTGGCGCTGGTGATCCAGGCGTCTTTCCCTATTCATTTTGCAAAGGCGGCCCTTCTCGATTTGCCTCTGCTGGTGACGATTTATTTTGGGCTCAGCCGCCGCAATCCTTCGACGGGGCTGCTCCTGGGGATGTTGATCGGCCTCTTGCAGGACAGTCTCAGCGGTCCTACGGTGCCGCTGGGACTTTACGGCATCGCGAAAACCATCATCGGGTATCTCGCTTCTTCCATCGGCGCTCGGCTCGATACGGAGCATCCCGCCGCGCGCTTCGCGCTCACTTTTGCGTTCTTCATAACGCACCAGGGCTTGATCGTGATTACGCGCCGTATTCTACTCGCGCAACCGGAACCATGGTTTAACATGCACCTAATC
>Ga0307475_10000261_pt1 | contig 32452 bp, 27 predicted proteins | sample atmos_gasesECM1C_FD_203317 | JGI IMG/M metagenome (GOLD analysis project Ga0307475, IMG submission 203317) | Hardwood forest soil microbial communities from Morgan-Monroe State Forest, Indiana, United States - atmos_gasesECM1C_515 | ecosystem: Environmental > Terrestrial > Soil > Temperate... | reverse complement strand
AGCCGTTTGCGATTCCGAACATCATCATCGCAACGCTTCTGAGCGCACTCGCAGCTTTGGGGCTTGTTCGGGCTTTCTCCAGCGCGCGCAGATTCGCAGTTCTGTTCGCGTGGCTCCTCCTGGTTTTCCCTGCGGTGTACTACATCACCCATCCGAGCATGTTGTATCGCCACCCTTTGGATCCGTTCCTCGCCCTCCTCAGCGTTTCTACTTTCACCAGGCCTGGCTCGACGCAAGAAGCCGAAGCTCCACCCCGCGAAGCCGGAATGGAAATCAATGCTTGAAGTGAACAAAGGAACGCGGAGCGCGCGGTCTCAGACTAGGACATTCGCTCAAATGAGCGCTTTGCGAAGCACTGATGCAGTTGCGTTCGCCAGTCCGGCAATGCGATGCCGAATGTTTGTGTTAAGCGAGAGTTTGAGAGAACGGAGTAAGCGGGGCGGGGGGTGTGAGATCCATATTCAGACGCTGTGATGGGGACGACGCGTCGAGCAAGCAAGGGGCGTCCTTGGGTTGCGGCGGCAAACCAAGACAGGTCCTGCGAAGCATGGGCAGCTTCTTCAAGGATCGCTTGGGTAAAGTCATACCAGGTCGTTTCGCCGGCCGCGGTTATGTGGTACGTCCCGGCGGCCTCGGGCGAAGCGAATTGGCTCTTATCGTCTGCGATCATTCCGGCCAAAATTCTTGTCGTCGCTTCGGCTAAATCTACGGTACAGGTCGGAGCGCCCACTTGATCGGCAACGATTTTCAGTTCTTCGCGCTCGGTGGCAAGGCGCAAAATTGTCAGAAGGAAATTTCGTCCGTGCGTGGCGTAAACCCAAGACGTGCGAAATATCAGGTGGGCGGCACCGGAACTACAAATCGCTTCTTCGCCTGCGAGTTTGGTTCTGCCGTAGGCGTTGAGTGGATTTGGATGATCGGTCTCGACGTAAGGAGCCTCCTTCGAGCCGTCGAAGACGTAGTCGGTCGAAAAGTGAACGAGCATCGCGCTGATCTTTTTCGCTTCGACAGCAAGCAAACGCGGGGCTTCGGCGTTTACGGCGAGTGCATTGGCTTCGTCGGTTTCCGCGGCGTCAACGGCGGTGTAGGCGGCTGCGTTTACGACCAGTTGCGGCTTTGTACTCCGCATGATTTGCCGAATTTGTTCCGGATCGCGCAGCTCCAACTCGTTCCGCGCTGGAGCGATCACGTTCCCCAATTTTGGCAGCAGCCGATTGAGTTCCGAACCGAGTTGGCCGCTCTTGCCTGTGAGCAAAATTGTGGGCTTCATTTGGACCGGTATCGCGGCAGAAATTGTTGCTGCACGTCGGCGAGTGTCGGATTTTTGGCGTCTCTTTGCGAAAGCACTGGATTCGACGCACCCCAGTCGATGGCGAGAGCCGGATCGTTCCACAGAATGCCGTACTCGTCGGACGGTGCATAGTAATCACTGCATTTATAAAGGAATTGAACAGTTTCTGTGATCGCCAGAAAACCGTGGGCAAGACCGGCTGGGATATAAAGTTGATTTTGTTCCTTGGCGGAGAGGCGGACGCTCGCCCATTTGCCAAAGTGCGGCGAGCCGATGCGGATGTCCACGGCAACATCCAGCGCTTCGCCTTCGATAACGCGGCAAAGCTTGGCTTGGGCATGCTGCAGCTGGTAGTGAAGGCCGCGCAGCGTTCCGCGGGAGGAGATGGAGTGGTTGTCTTGAAGGAAGGTGTCTTTGATGCCGAGGTCTGAGAATTTAGCGTGGTGGTAAGTCTCGAGGAAAGAGCCGCGCGAGTCGCGATGGACTACGGGACGCAGCTCATAAACGCCTGGCAGGGAGGTTTCGATTCGTTGCATCGACAAAGAATATACGCATGTCGGTTCTAAGCGGGCAACTTTGAGCCGGAATCTGCGATCGCCTTCAGCGAAGCATCGCGGTCATCATAGTATTTTTCGTAATACGAGAGGTATTCACCGGCGCGAACGTCGGAAACCCATTTGCCGTTGTCCTTGTACCATTCGATGGTTTGGCGAACGCCGTCTTCCAGAGAAATTTTCGGTTTCCAGCCCAACTCGCTTTCCATCTTGCTGGAATTTAGGGCATAGCGACGGTCATGGCCAGGACGGTCCGCAACATAGCTGAGCAGCCTCTCCGGTTTGCCCGTCAACCGAAGGAGGCGTTGGGCCATCGCGAGATTCTCTTCCACATGCGATCCGCCGATGTTGTAAACCTCTCCGACTCTTCCACGCTCGAGAACTGCCAGAATTCCACGGCAGTTGTCTTCCACGTGCAACCAGTCGCGCTGCTGCTTGCCGTCGCCGTAGATGGGGAGCGGTTTGTCGTAGAGCGCATTCGTGATCAGCAGCGGCAGGAATTTCTCCGGGAACTGGTAGGGGCCGTAATTGTTTGAGGAGCGCGTGATTAGAGCAGGAAACTTGTAGGTGCGAACATAGGAGCGAACCAGGAGGTCCGAGGCAGCCTTGGATGCGGAATAAGGACTGCTTGGCTGAAGCAGAGAGTCTTCGGTGGCGTGAGCTCCTGGAGCTATATCGCCGTAAACTTCATCGGTGGAAATGTGAACGAAGCGCGATATGCTGAGCTTGCGAGCGACCTCAAGGAGGGTGAACGTCCCGGTGACGTTGGTTTGAATAACGGGAGCGGGCTCGTAGATGCTGCGGTCGACGTGCGATTCGGCAGCGAAGTGGACGACGGCATCGCAACCCAGCATGGCGGCTTCCGCGGGGATGGGGTCGCAAATGTCCCCTTTCACGAATCGATAGCCGGGATGATGGGCAATCGAGTGGAGGTTCGCGAGATTGCCAGCGTAGGTGAGCTTGTCGTAGTTGACGATCGCGTGGCTATTTTTGGACTGCAGAACAAAGTGGATGAAATTTGAGCCGATGAAACCCGCTCCGCCGGTAACGAAAAGCTTCATCCTCCGACTTCCCGGCTTACGGCACGTTCCGTTGGTGCTGCGTTTGAGATTTTATTGGCACCGGTTTCCGCTACGAGGTTGTTGGCGCGCAAGAGGGATTCGAAGGTGCCGGCGTCGGTCCACCAGCCGTCAAGAATCTCGTAGGTCAGGTTGCCTTCTTCGAGGTAGAAGTTATTCACGTCGGTGATTTCCAGTTCGCCGCGGCCGGAGGGTTTCAGGCGGCGAATTTTCTGAAATACAGTGGAATCGTACAAGTAGATTCCAATGACCGCGTAATTCGACTTGGGCTTGCGCGGTTTTTCTTCGATGCTGACAACACGATCGCCTCGAATCTCGGCTACGCCAAAACGCTCCGCATCTTGAACCTCCTTGAGCAGGATTTTGGCGCCGTGGCTATGCTTCTTGAAGTTTTCGACGGCATGGCGCACATTGTTTTCAATAATGTTGTCGCCAAGCGCTACACAAATCGGTTCACCATCAGCAAAATCTTCGGCCAGACCCAGGGCCTCCGCGATGCCGCCCTCGCCGTCCTGGTAAGTATAGTTGATATGTTTGAGGCCAAAGTTATGCCCATTTCCCAAAAGGCGGAGAAACTCTCCGGCGTTTTTCCCGCCCGTAACCAGGAGGATCTCCCGAATATCAGCGTTAACCAGCGTCTGAATCGGATAATACACCATGGGCTTGTCATAGATGGGGAGTAGATGCTTGTTCGTGACCCGCGTGAGAGGATTGAGACGACTCCCCGTTCCACCGGCGAGGACGACACCCTTCATTCAACCCTCCCGACTTGAATTTGAATCTTCTCACAACTTACGCGACTACGAGTCTTCAGGTTGCAATTGGTACTTGAGAGCGACCCACCTACGAAGGCCTGCATCAGGAATTTGGAAGCCAATGGAAATGAATGAGACGCTATACAATGGGCCGACATGCAATGATCTGCAGCGAACGAGTAGGCCGCGAAACTGCGAGAGCTAAAAAACTGGACAGGGCCTAGGAATTGACACAACCAAGGCCTGCGAGGTAATGCAATAGAGGCTCGCGGAGATTGGGGTCTTCGAGAGAAAGCTCGATGTTAGCCTGAAGATACCCAATGTGGTCGCCTGCATCGTAGTGCCGGCCGTCGAAGCTAACACCGAAAAGGCTCGCCTGTTGACAAAGGATATTTAGGGCGTCTGTAAGCTGCACTTCCCCGCCAAGGTGAGCGCGCGTCTGCGCGATCGCAGTCCAAACGGAGGGTTCCAAAACATAGCGGCCGAAGATACCAAAGCGCGAGGGTGCTCGTTCGAGTGATGGCTTTTCAACTAGACCAGTTATGCGCACCGGTTCCTTGTGCGAACTCACAGTCGATCGTTCGAGTTGTACAATACCGAAACGCTTGACGTCTTGTGGTTCGACCTCTCGAATAGCGATTACGCTTCCGTCTACCTCCGCGTGCGCACGTATTAATTGGCTCGTGACCGGATCGTCGCCGAGCATGATCACGTCGGGAAGCAGGACAACAAAGGGTTCGTCTCCCACCAAGGGCCGAGCGCAGGAAAGGGCATGAGCGAGACCGAGAGGACTCTCCTGGTGAACATATTTTATATTTATCGGTTTCGAGTCAGGGCGGAGAAATTCAAGAGAGTTGTTCGAACCCCGCTCGTACAGATGGGATTTGAGTTCGTGATCTGGTGCAAAATGGTCCTGAATCAAAGATTTGTTGCCCCGAATCACAACAATCACCGTATCAATTCCACTCGTCGCGGCTTCCTCGACTGCATGTTGAATGAGCGGCTTTCCGGCGACGGGGAGCATTTCCTTGGGCACGGCCCTCGTTGCGGGAAGCATTCTGGTACCGAAGCCTGCCGCGGGGATTATTGCCTTCGTAATTTTATTGTAATTGGACACAGAAGGGCATTCTACGGAAAGCTAGAAGGAAAAAATCCTGAGGAGAGAGCTGTGCCAGACAACCGACGGGACTCTACACCTTGGCGGGAACCTGAACCGATTCCCACTTCGTTTCAGCCATTTTGAGTTTCGGGTGGGAAACCAAGAGGTGCCAGATCACCGCTTGAAAGGATTCGGTGTGAGGAGTTATGGTCGACGAATTAACGACGGGAATGAGGACGCAGGCGTCCGCGACCTGAGCGGTATAACCTCCGTCGCGGCCGACAACGCCACAAATGGTGGCGCCAACCTTGCGAGCGTATTCGAGAGCGCGCACGAGGTTAGCGCTGATGTTTTGCTTAGCATCGCCACCCCCTACAGAAAAAACAAAGACCATGTCTGCGTCATTCAACCGGGACCCACGAAGCCAATTGACATAACACGTGTCCCAACCCTCATCGTTCACCCTTGCAGTCAGCTCGGATACGTTGTCTGACGGCGCGTAGGCTTCGATCTGAGTAATCTTGCGGAAATCGCAGACCGCGTGGGAAGCGTGCCCTGCCCCACCGCCGACACCAAGGAGAAAGAGTCTCCCGGACCGGTCGCGCAACTCGCGGATCAGGTCCGTGGTGCGTTCGATCGCCGAGTGGTCCAGAAGGCTCAGGATTTTTGTTGCTTCCTGAATGTATTGAGCGACGTGATCCATGCATTTGGCCTCTTCAAGCAAGGATTCAATTCATCGATGTGATCGACCTAAGAGCAGATCACGCCTCCGCCGATAGGCATTTCGGCAACGAATCTACTCCGACAGAACCTGTCACTTCTGAACGAATGAAGCATGCGGCCTCCCAGAGATCTTTTGCCACGAAGGCGGGGCGCACGCCCGGGTCTTCGGTGAACTGGCAAATCTCACACTTCCAACGTCCTATGAAAATAGTTCTGCAACCGGCCCGAGATCCGGCCAACAAATCGGGGATTCCGTCTCCAATCATGTAACACTCGCCCAACGATACCTGCAGATCTGCAGCCGCCTTTTCGAGCAGCCCGACCTCCGGTTTGCGACAATGGCAACGCCGTCTAAGCTTCGATACTTTTGCTTCGGGATGATGCAGGCAGTAATGAACACAATCGATACGTCCAGCCTCCGCGCGAATCTGGGAAAGCATCTTTCTCTCACACGCCTTCAACACCTCTGGCTTAAAGTGCCCTTTGGCGATCCCGGGCTGATTCGAAACGACCGCAACTCCCAGCCCGAGATCATTCAACAGGCGAATGGCTTGGGGAACTCGTGGAAGCAGCTTGAATTGAGACGCGGCAAACGGCGCATCGATCACGCCCGCATCATCATGATAGACGAGCGAGTTAATCACGCCGTCGCGATCCAGCAGCACTGCTTTCATGCTTTGGTCACGCAACCACTCCTAGTTTGCCGCCTAGCTCGATCTCCCTGCGCAGGATGCCTAGCAAAGTGCGAAGAACGGTGAATGGGAAATGGGGCAGGCGAAACAACTATTTCATCGAAGAGTTTAGGCAGAAACCTTCGCGGCTAGGGTTAATCCGTTTTCGTGATTGTTGCGGCGATGGTTATGAGCCAGCCTGCCATCGCGGGAGACAACGTCAAATACTACTTTGCTTCCTTCAAAATCGAAGCGGAATTTCAGCTCGCGCAGGCCGGCAGCGCGCATCGCTCCCCGCAGGCGTGCCTTGTTCTCTTCGCAATACAGCATTAGAAAACCCCCGCCCCCAGCTCCAGAGATTTTTCCGCCGATCGCCCCGTTCCCCTTTGCGAGCTCGTACCAGGCATCTATCTGGGGATTGGAGATTCCTTTGGAGAGCCGCTTTTTTGACTGCCAGTGGACGTCGAGCAGCTCTCCGAAACGCCGCAGATTGCCCTTCGATATCGCCTCGCTAATCTCACGCCCGATGTCCTTAATTTCGCGGAGGCTCTTGACGACAGTTCCATCCTTCGTACGCGCGGCCTCATCTTGTTTCTTCAAGATGGCCGTGGCATCGCGCATTTCGTTTGTGAAGAACATCAGAATGTTATGCTCCAAACTCTCGAGCAAGTCCAAGTCAAGATCCAACCTAGTTAGACACACCGAACCATCCGGTGCGATATCCAGCGCTGTAAGGCCGCCGAAAGCGGCCATGTACTGATCCTGCTTGCCAATCGGTTTGTTCAGGACTTCTAGCTCGATGTGACACGCTTCCTCTGCCAGTCTTTGAGGAGTCGCTTGATCCTGCAATAACGCGTGCAGCGCGTTCAGTAGGCCCACGAGGTAGGAACTGGATGATCCCAATCCGGTTCCCGCTGGAATGTCTGCGACCGAGACGATTTCAATTCCGGTAGAGATACCGAAATGCCGCAACGCCTCTCGCGCCAGAGTGTGCTGCACGTCATCAACGTGGTCCACCATTTCAGACCCCGTATAGCGAACTCGGATCTTGTCGTCGACAATTGGCGTATTCACGTTCAAATACATGTACTTATCGATTGCTGCGGCAAGTATGAATCCGCCATTCTCCCGATAAAACGAAGGGAGATCAGTTCCGCCTCCGCCCAACGTGACACGGAACGGCGTTCGAGTGATGATCATCGATTAGCCTCTTGGGTTTGACTTTCCAAACTTGGAATCAAGATCCAAGAATGCTGGGAGGCGCTTTGGTAAGCAGCTTCTATCAACTGCTGGGCGCGCAGACCATCGCTCGCGCTCCCATAGAGTTCTCTACCTTCTTCGATGGCCGCACAGAACTCATGCCACTCCCGGTCCCAGGAATCGTCGGCGGCGACAAACTCGAAGATCTCTTCGATCGGGCGGGTGTGATCTGGCTTGCGTTTGCCCCAAGTAAGGTGTTGAGGGCCGTAGTGACCGTCGCGCCCACCGAGTCGCAAGTAGCCGTCGCGTCCGAATATTTCGAGTTCGAAGAGGTTAACCCACTGCGTCCAGCTAACGTGAATTTGTGCCGTCTGGCCATTCGTGGTCTGCAAAATGCAGAAGCCGTTGTCTTCGACAGCCGGAAAATTCCAATAAAAACGCTTAGTCTGTGCCAAGAGCTGTGACGGCTCACCCAGCAGGTGACGTACGAGATCGAAAATGTGTATGCCCTGCTCCAAGAGCACACCGCCGCCGCTGAGTTCGGCATCGGTGCACCATTCCCTTTCATAACCGGGGCGCCCGCCGTGACCGTAACGGCACCGAAGGAAATGTAAAGGGCCTAAGGCACCTCGCACCAGCAATTCCTTAGCTTTCCGCACATGGGCCATATAACGATAGTTAAACCCCGTCTTCAATAGACGACAAGACGCAAGAGCTGCATCAAACATTCTTCGGGCTTCGTCCACGCTGCGGCCCAATGGCTTTTCGCACAAGACATGCTTTCCGGCTTGCAGGGCAGCGATGGTCACGTCGGAATGGAATTTCGTCGGTGTAGACACCACGACAACATCTATATCATTCCGATTAACAACCGTCGCCCAGTCCGAACTGGCGTCGGCGGGCGTTCCCTCCGCGACTTTTTCTGCGCGCGAACGATCAACATCGACTACGGCAGTAAGCAGAGCGCGACCCGAGCGACGAATGACCTGGGCTCGGATTTGCCCGACGCGTCCAGCCCCAATGATGGCTACGGAGAGCATATCGTCAGTCCAACGGAACGCGGCGAAGAGTCCATGCGTCCGAGGACATCACTTTCGGAATACGCGATCCTATTTCTTCCCATTTGTCGTGAACCGCACTTATCAGACGGCCAGTCAAACCGTTAGAGCGGTTCGACGCTAGGAATAAGGCTAATGCAGCGGCACGCTCCGCAGGAACGCCACCGGTCATGTCCATTTTCTTTAGCTCGTCGATTGCTTGCTGCCCGCCAGCGGAACCGCTTGCGCGCAGCTCGTCCCACATTCGGCTCTTGACCGGGCCTGGCGCAATTGCATTGATCTGAATATTCTTGTCACGAAGCTCCGCAGCCAGACTCTCCGTAAATCGCACTAAAGCAGCTTTCGAGGCACTATACGCAGTGAAAAACGGCCGGCCGTACGCCGCTCCTCCACCGGAGAATTGGATGATTTTGCCTTCTCCGGCAGCGAGCATTGAAGGCAAAACTGCGCGGATAACATAAAAGCTGCCCACAAGATTGATCTCGATCGTTTCCAGCCAGTGCTTCACCGAAGCGTTATGCGTAGTTCCGATCGGCCCTAGCACGCCTGAGCAATTTACGAGAATATGGATTGGCCCAAATCTTTTTGTAACTTGGCCGACGACGGCCTGAACATCCCTCCATCTGCGCACATCCAACCTGAACAGCGCTACACGAGGACCCTTGCTCGGTGGCCCTTTTGAACGAGAGCCTTTTCTCCTTGAATGAAAAGTCAGCGCCACGCGTGCCCCTTCGCGGTAAAAAGTCTCCGCGATGGCACCTCCGATGCTTCCAGAGGCCCCGACGATCAGACACGTTTTGTCAGCGAATTCCACGTAAATAACGGAAGCGGTCTTGGATTAAGGTTTTCCTCGTTCATGGAATTGGGCGCATCTCTACCCGGTGGCCGAAGCTGACGCGCACGCTGCAGCCGCGTTTTGAAAATAGGCGACGGTTTTTCGAGCTCCATCAGTCAACGAGACTTGGGGCACCCAACCGAGCAGCTTGGCTGCCTTGGAGATGTCGAGACAAATCTTATCGATTTCCCCTGGGCGTCTGGGCACGTACCGAGGTTCAACCTGTTTGCTAAGAAGCTCGCGGACCCGCTCGAATATCTCAAGATCGGGTGTTTCCACACCGCCACTGATATTGAAGATCTCGTTCGCGCCTCGTTCGAGCGCTGCAACATTCGCGGCGACTACATCCGAAATATATACGTAGTCCCGAATCTTCTTGCCGTCACCGTAAATGATGGGTTGAATTCCGGCCAGCATTTGCTCGGAAAAGATCGCAAAAACGCCCGCTTCCCCCTGAGAATTCTGACGCGGACCATAGACGTTTCCGTACCTTAGGACAACGTACTCCAACCCGTACAGAAATCGAAATGTGAACAGGTAGTGCTCTACGGTATGTTTGCTGATGCCGTAAGGCGTTATAGGATTCATAGGATAGCCTTCAGGAACGGGCACCTGTTTTGGTTCCCCATAACCCGCACCCGCAGTTGCGGCATAGATGAACCGCTTAGCCCCATGGGCAACCGCTGCTCCGATCAGATTTATGGAGCCGAGAATATTAACTTGCGCATCGAAGAGAGGTTCCCGGACGCCCCGACGCACGTCCATTTGTGCCGCATGATGATTAACGATCGTTGGTTTTTCCAGGAGGAAGATCTTCTCGACTTCGTCGCGATCTCGGATGTCGCACTCATAGAAGCGGCTCTTCGGATTTATATTTCTTCTCGAGCCGCGAGAGAGGTCGTCAAGGATGATGACTTCGTGACCTGCATTCACGTAGGCGTCTGCCACGTGCGATGCGATGAATCCTGCCGCTCCAGTTATAAGTATCTTCACGGTCTGTCCGCTCCTCCTTTAATGCGCACCTTCGGCTTTTAGAACCTTCCAGAAAGTTTTGGCGATGATGACGAGATCAAGCCAGATCGACCAGCGTTCGACGTAAAACATATCCATGCGAACCCGCTCCTCATACGTAGTCGTTTGCCGTCCCATAACCTGCCAGAATCCCGTAAGGCCGGGGCGAAACGAGAGCAGTTTTGGCAATAGCGTCCCGTAGCAGCGCCTTTCTTCTGCCGAAATTACCCGTGGGCCTACAAACGTCAGCTTGCCTGAGAGAACGCTGAAAAATTGCGGAAATTCATCCAGACTGTACCGTCGCATGAACCTTCCGATACGCAACAACCGAGGATCCTCTTTTAGCTTAAATTGATGGATGAACTTAGCCTTTAGTTCGGGATCGCGACGAAGGATTTCGTCTGCATCCTTCAGCATCGTCCGAAATTTACGATAGTAATGAATCTTGCCGTCACAGCCGACGAATTCTCGCGCATAGAAGACGGGACCAGGATCTTCGAAATTCACCAGTGCGTAAAAAAGCGGGGTTAATAGCAGAGTGATGGCGCTGCCAATCAGCCCGATTGCGACGTCAATTCCGCGCTTCAGTAACCGCTGCGGGGCAAGGGACCATTCCGGCTTGCCGTAAAAACGGAAGCAACCGGAGAACTCGTCGTGCTCATAATTCATATTGGCCGTGGCCAGAACGCAGGAATAAAGTTCGACATCCACACGCATCTGTTTGCATCGGGACAAAACTTCTCCGAACCATTGCTCGGCATCAGGACCAGAGGGGTAGGCCACGATCAGCACTTCTGCATGGACGCTCAGCAGGGCCTGTTCCCATTGGTCCACAGTTCCGAGCATGGGCAGGTGCGGCATCACGCTAGAGCTATTCACAGGGTGTGGGGAGTCGATCAAAACCCCGACCACATCATAGCCATCGTGGCGCTGGGTCGAGAGCAACTGCTGGTAGTCTGACAGCGCGGGCGCCGAACCGACAAGCACAGCTCTCCGCCGACACAGACCTGCCTTCCAGAGCATCGTGTAAATACCGCGCAACATAAAGCGCGTGACCACCAACAGTATGCAAGCCAACACAAACCAAATGATTAAAAGATAGCGAGAGAAGGCCTCTGACCGAAAAACGACAAAATTGAACAGCACTAGGCCCAAAAAGCTCACGGCTACTGCCTTGCAGCTCCTTTCGAGCTCCTGTTCTGGCCGACGCAATTCGGGACTCTTGTACCCTTCGAACAGGTACAAAATCACACCGAAAAATGGGATGTAGTAGCGGTGGTACTCAATTGGGTTGACCGCATTCATTGGGACGTGGAGAAAATTTTCGACAAAGCGGACCGCCAGGATGTGAGCCAAAGTAAGCGCGGCGAGGTCGCCGACTAGATAGATCATTTTATGCAGAGGAGCCCAGGCAAGAAGCCTCGCATACAGCGGCCAAGGCCGTGCTCCAGTGGAAACAGCAGGTCTTAACAATTGTGTTTCGCGAGGTGCTACCGATTCACGCGTTGACATAATGGGTCTGATTCCGACCTGATTCCAATGTCCTATCGTGCGCCTGGAGCAACGACCTTCACTTTAGTCATTTCCTTGAGTGTCTTCTCAGCATCTTGCACAAACTGTCGAACCGTTTCGCGAGTGTATCGGTGGTCAACCATCTTAGGAAGGAACTGGGGCGGAATCGTGATGATGTGCGCACCAGCCAGTGCTGCGTTCTGAATATCCATAACAGTACGGATGCTGCCAACAATGATATAAGAAGACAGCTCCCAATCATCAAGCCAGCTGCGAACGTTGCGGATCGTGACTGCCGGATCGTTGCCTTCATCAGCGACCCGGCCTGCAAAAATGCTCACGTAGGTGGCACCGGCCTTGGCAGCGAGCAGCGCTTGATTGAACGACAGAATTGCAGTCGCGTTCACTCCGATGCCTTCCTGCGAGAGGCGGTGCATCACTCCGAGGCAGGATTCTCCATATTCGTTAACAATCGGAATTTTGACAACGATATTGCGAGCCCAAGTAGCGAAGGTACGCGCCTGCTCCACCATGGTTTCAAGATCATTCGACGTCACTTCTACACTGAGTGGTCGCTCGCCCAACAGACCTGCGAGTCGGCGTGCGCACTCCTCCAAATCTGCCGCGCCGTCTTTGAACATAATGCTAGGATTTGTAGTAACCCCATCGACCACGCCCTGGTGAAGCCAACTCTCGATTTGTTTCTGGTCTGCAGAATCCACGAACACTCGCATAGGAACTCCTCCTCTTTTCCAGCCACTTCGTTAAGAACTCTTTCGAAAAGACGGGGCTCGCCCTCCAGCACTCAGTATCTCAAGAGGACCTCGTACCAATTATCCATTTGGGACGTAGCCTCCGTCATCGGTCCGCTGGAAACTGCAGCCTGCATTTTTCCCCGCTGCAATGCTGCAAATATCGTTCTCCGCATTGCCGATCATCCAGCAATCAGAGAGCAAGACCATGTCCGTTGGCTGCTTGCAACAAGATGCCACGCTTTATTTACTAGCAATTCTTGCCACTTGTCGCAGATAGATGCTTTCAAGGTCCTCGAGACCCACCGCCCCAAGAGCAGCATCTCTTTGATTCGTAATGATAATAGTCTGGACTGCTGCTCGAGAAAATTTGCTATCCAAAAGTGTCTCGAAGAAACTGAAGTCTCGCCACGTGGGAATGTATTGACCTCCCGGGGACTTCTATTGATCACGCCATCGCGATTAAGAAATATGGTCATCATTGAATAGTTCTTCCTCGACGATCTCACACAGGATGTGGCCAATCAGAATGTGAGATTCTTGAATCCTAGCGGCCTGGTTGGAAGCGATGCACAAACAGTAGTCCACCAGCGGCCTTAGCTGCCCGCCCTCAGAGCCGGTCATCGCCACAGTAATCATTCCTTTGCCCCTGGCCGCCTCCACAGCTCGCACTACATTCCTTGAATTTCCGCTTGTGGAGATTCCTATAGCAATGTCACCACAAGTGCCGATGGCTTCTAATTGCCGGGCGAAAACAAGATCATAGCCGTAGTCATTTGCGATCGCTGTCACGCACGAACCGTTCGTTGTCAGGGCCAACACCGGAAGTGCAGGCCTCTCGCGCAGGTATCGGCCGACAAGTTCTGCCGCTAGATGTTGTGCGTCGGCCGCACTGCCGCCATTACCGAAGAAAAATACCTTGCCATTGTTACGCAGCGATTTAGCAATTGCGTGGGCCACTTCTGCAACGAGCGACAGAAAACTGTCGCTCTCAAGAAGAGTTTGTTTGACTGCAATGCTTTCCGCGATACGATCCGCAATCAGACGCTCAAGCCCTAACGTCGGCTTCATGCGCCCTCCAGGTTTGACCATCCGGAATTATTGAAAGCCACCGCATCACCGTTTCTTGGACGTCCGGATCCTTCTCGTGGAATGCTGTGATCTTTCCGTGAGGAGCCAGTTGCACTTTGCCACAAAGCGCTGAAGTCCGAACTCTCGCCCCAGCGATCAGGGTAAGAGCTCAGGCTCAAAGAATGAATTTCCCGTTAAGATCCACCACAATTCAGCAGGAATATCCCTTTGGCAAAGCTTGAGCGCCTCGCCCGGTTAACTTTGCGCCCGTGGCGGCACACGCTTTGAGCAACACTCGATTCTCGAAAATTGTGTGTTTCCCAGAAAGACTTTCCCCGAATACTGTTTACAATCCTCTGATCAGCCGCGCCGACAGTTTCATGCCGTGCTCTTCTCCGAAAACGGAACGTAGGGTACGTTCGCCAACCTGTCCTGCAGAGAACTTTTCTGCCTCTGCAGAAGTTCGCGGCATGCGTCACGTACGTCCTCGTAACGGATACACTCCATACATGCTGGAGGCCGAGGCGGGTACTCCCATCCCAAGTTGAGATAGCCGCATCCGGCGGCCGGCGAATCCACGATAATTGCCTTCTCGCTGATTGGGCCCCATCGCTTAGAAGACGTGGGTCCGTGCAACGCAACGAGCGAGGCACCCAGCGCTGCGGCCATGTGCATCACCCCAGTATTTACGCTAACGACCATTCGTGAATGCGCCAACGTCGCTGCGGTTTGCTGAAGGTTTAAGCCCGCCACGTTCCTCACGAAACCGCGACTCCAGGGTTGTACACGTTCGATGATTGCGGCGTTACATCCGCGGTCTGAGGGGGCACCGGTAAGGACAATTTCTAGCCCCCAACTGACAAACTCCTCGATGAGGCGAAGCCACTTTTCCGAGGGCCACTGTTTCAGTTTGCTCAATCTTCCGCCCGGCCAAAGGTGAAACACGACGTAATCAGCAGCCGGCGGGCCACCTATTTCGCGCGTCCGGAGAGATGGTGGATTGCCGGTTTCTACTCCAAGCGCACGCACCAACCGGCGAAAATTCTCAATTTCGTGGACGTCGCATGAATGCTTAACTGTTAGATCGTATCCGTGGTGGCGATGCTGCCCGGCTGTGCAAAAGCCAATCGTGAAGGCCGCCTTCGAAAAAAACGAAAGCAGCGCCTCCAGGCGAGACCATTGGCCGAAATCCAGCATCACATCAACAGCAATCGACCGAATGCATTTCACACCGGCTGCAAAGTTCGCCGTGGGCACTCTGATTACGTGATCCACTCCCTGCAGCATGCGGGCAATTTCGAAATTGCTGTTGCCGCAGAAGAAAACTACCGAAGCGCTCGGGAAAGCCATCCTCAAATCAGCGATCGCCGCGCTCATGAGCACCGTGTCACCGATTGCTCCGGCCTTGAGCAAACCAATCGTTTTGATTCTTGACGGCACCGTCCCCGGCCGTTTCCGTCTTATCGCGCCCAGCAGCGTGACTCCAGGAATTCCCGCGTAGCGGTCCACGAAGTGCAGTCCTGGATTTCCCCGTTCTTTTATGTTCACTGTTGGGGTCGCGTCACCGCGACGTGCTTTCACTTGCGCTATCCAGTGCGAACCACTGGCGATATCCCAGCCGTACGCCGGGCCTGAAGTTCCTGTTCGATGAGGTGATCCTGAATCTCTTCGATTTTCGCTGTTGCGGTGCCGTGCTTGCCCACAACAATTCCCGCCGCAACGTTCGCTAGTTGCGCTGCGCTTTCGCGATCCGCTCCCGCCGCTAGAGCCGCCGCAAACGCCCCTATCGCCGTATCTCCCGCCCCCGTCACGTCATACACGTTTCGAGCTACTGTGGGAATGTCCACGCGCCGCAATCCGCTTCCGTTCACCTGCGGATCTGTCGCTTCGAACAGCGACATGCCTTCGCTCCCCCGCGTCACCAGCAGCGCCTCCAGCCCAAGCCATCGCGTCAATTCTCGCGCGGACTCCATCAACCACCCGTTGCCGTCCGCGGGCGTCCCCACCAACCTCGACAGCTCTTTCACATTCGGCATCAGGATGCTGGCTCCCTCGTACTTTTGCGGATTAGTGTCTTTTGGCGACACAATCACCGGTATTCCGCGTTCGCGACCCGCCGCAAACGCCGCCTTCAGCACCGCCTCCGTCAACACGCCCTTCAAGTAATCCGAGCAAAGAATCACCTGCGCGCTCGCTGCTTTCTCACGAACCAACGTGCTGATTTCTCGCTCCGTCTTACCCAAGACCGCATGCGCCGACTCCTCGTCCACCCGAAACACTTGTTGCCCATGCTCCAGCGAAACAAACCTCACCTTCCGCGTGGACCTGCGTTGCGCGTCGCGCACTATCCCGTTTCCGTCCACCCCCTGTGCGCCGAGTAGCTCAAGGACCTCCTCCGCGGTTTCGTCCTCGCCGAGCACGCCAACCACCGTCACCTGGACGTTCAGCCCGCGCAGATTCTTCACTACATTTCCTGCACCCCCGAGCGTCGATTCCCGGCTCACCAAGTTCAAGATCGGCACCGGCGCCTCTGGCGAGATGCGCTCGATGTGTCCTCCGCAGTACTCGTCCAGCATCAGGTCTCCCACCACCAGCACCCGGCAACTGGAAAAGGCTTCCAACCAATTATGCGCGTGCATTACTCTTTCGCCTCCGGCCTTGTGTAGCTCCCGGCACGCTTCTCAACGCCTCTTCGACCGCGTACTCCGGACGGTTTCGTTTGTTCGCTCCACACCCTCGTCTTCTTTCTTCCCACCGCACACCCAGGACACAATGTTCTGGACTTGTTGCGCTTGAGTCGGGGCCAGTCGCTACGCGATTCGTCGAAACGCGATTCCGCTGCAATTGCTTTCCGCTACTGCCTCGAACTGTATCCCCGTATCCTCGACGAACTCACGAAACGCCCGAAACTCATGCTGCGCTGTAAAAAATTCGTCGAAATAAATCCACGTCCCAACGCTGATCATGCTCTTCAATTGCTGGAGCACAAACTTCGCCGAGGAATAGAGGTCCGCATCTATGTTGATGACCAGTATATCGTGCGGTGGTGGCACATATCGAGGCAGCGTATCCTCAAACCAGCCCACGAAGAACTCAACGCGCCTGTCGGACACGTCTGGTACCTGTCCAGCGGTCGAAAACCGGCCCTTGGGAGTGTCTTCGTTCCAGGATTCGGGAAGACCCTCGAATGAGTCGAACCCGTGAAGCGCGGAGGCCGGATTCCTAAGGAGCTGGGACCAGTATTTGATCGATTCTCCTCGATAAACGCCAAACTCCAGATAGAGCACCCGTTTCTCGGCAACATCCCGCCCAACGAGATCGAAAATTTCCTCGCGCGTTGCGAGGTGGGAGGTTGGAGAGCCGAAACGATCGCGCATCCAACGACCCATCTCAATCCAAGCCGCCGTGAGCCCGTAGCACCTGAGAATCGAACTAGGTGTTTTCCCACCTGCGGCGAGCAAAAGTCTCTTTATCGCCACACGCTGTTTTTCGCCCAAGCCAATTGCTCCTTCGTCTGACTTCGACCGAGCCAGTCCGCTGGAACCGCAAGCACCCCACGTGCTCGATCGTTCGCTTCACCATACGGATTCATTCACTGTCAGAGCATGTCGATCTGTAGAAGTTGACCGTGAGGTCCGCTTGCACGCTCGGCGAGTCAAGCGCTCGCTCGATCGCGGAGGTCCAACTGGGAACTGTCGCGCTGGTTCGGGAAGCGGCTAGAGCGCCTGTCCTACCTGCCCTGCACACCTCTTCCAGAACATCACGTTCGCCATGCGCCGCTTGCAACATTCGACCATCATTTCGGAGAAGGCGGACCTTGGGTAAGGCGTGCTCGAAACTGGCTCTCCCCTGCGGGGTTTCTCGGGTAGGATAATCGCCTCATCGAAGAACGGAGCGACAAGAGAGAGAAACGCCTCGTTACTCACTTCGCCGACATCCCTCAGGTGGCTCTCGAACACTTCAACGAGCAACCCCCGGCTGCGTTTTAGCAGGTTGCACATCCCGCGCAATGCAAGAGGCTCCGACCCCTCGATGTCCATCACGATCAGATCGAAGCAGGCATCCGGAAAGACGTCGTCCAGCCTTTTCATCTGCACGGTGATTTTTTCCGGCTTGTCGTAGACGTAAGCCCACCGGCCCCACTCGCCCATCTCAAGCCCACTGCCGCCACTGTTCAGTCGGCTAGTCAGGAAACTCACGTCGCCGTTCTTGTCGCCCGCCGCGAAACCATGAATTTCGATATTCTGCAAGCCGTTCATCACGACATTTATTCGGAGCAGTTCGAGAGTTGTTGGGTTCGCCTCCACAGCGGTAACTTTTGAAACTCTCTGGGCTACGGGAACTGCGAGGGCCCCCACGTGCGCACCTACGAACAGGACCTGGAACGCAGCCTCACACCTCTGGAGGAAGAAGCCAAGAAGCTCCGGGTCGTAACGGCCGTTGAAGCATAGCCTGCGCCCCACCATGAAATCGCCCGCTGGCGCCAGTAGTAACCCATTTTCAGTGCGGCTGAGAACCGCGATCCCGTACGGCCCGATCGCCCACCGGCGCAGCTTTCCGAAAGACTGGAGCACTCTAAGTTTCAAGCCGTCCCGCAATGCCGTAGCAATATTTGGCAAACAGACCCATCCTTGTGCTTAATCGGTTCGCTTCGCCATACGAAGTCATTCGCTATCAGAGCAGATCGATCTGTAGAAGTTGACCGTGTCCGACGCGATTTTCGCGTATGTGAAATGTTCTAGCACCCGTTGGCGACCGCGGTGACGGAGGGCGTCGCGCAGCGAAAGGCCGTCCACCAGTTGGCGCAGACGCTCAGCTAGCTCGCGTTCCTCACCCTCATGAAAAATCAGCCCGGCGTCGCCGACCACGTTGGGAATCTCTCCCGAGTCCGAACCGACCACACATGTCTCGCAGGACATCGCTTCGACGAGAACGCGCCCGAACTGTTCCTTTACGCTCCAGCGGGTCCGTGAGGGCAGCGCAAGTACGTCGAACGCGTTCAGGTACTCGACAACTTCCCCCGAATCTACCCAGGGTACCCACTGCACCTTTGCTGAAACACCGAGTGCTTGTGCCATGGCCTGAAGTGTTGATCGCTCCGGGCCATTGCCGACGAGCACAAGCACGCAGCCCTCAGGCAGGAGAGCCAGCGCTTTGATGAGTGTGTCCACACCCTTCTCCGGTGAGAACCTGCCCACGAATCCAATTACGAACGCGCCTCCCACGCCCAGCTTACGACGCAGCCCACCCGCATCCTGCTTACGAAACACGGTGGGATCCACCCCCAGTTGGGGAATGTGGGCGGCCAGCCTGCGAAATCCCCTACGGCGCAGAAGATCCAGACTCTCCCCATTTCCTGCAATGGCACCGGCGGCGTTCTGATAGACGTACCTCTCGAACAAATTGAAGGGGGGTGGATACCGCTTCATCAGGTTCTGCCACGTCGTGAAGACAGCCCGCGCTCGATTTCTACGGCACCCTCTCAGCGCGTGGTACGTGGCGAGGTTGAATGGCTCCTCATCGATATGGACGAAATCCCATTTCTCGCGTCCGATGACACTGGAGATTCCCGGGTAGAGGTGGAGATGGTTCCCAATGCGCACCGAAGCCGTGCCACTAAACCAGCACTTGTGCAACAAAAACTCGTACCCGTCGGGCTTGACACGTTGTATCTCGCTTTCTCTCCCGGCCCAACGCGCAGGAGAAACCACCGTCAGATTGACGCCCAGCTTCGAAATCTCGCGAATTTTGCCCTGCTGGTTGGCGAATTCCGCCAAGGTCCTTGTGATTATGAGCACCTTCACGAAATGGGGCCCCTTCTGCAGAAGAAGCCTGTCACCAATGCAATTCTCACGAGCTAGCTGCCCGTAACTCTTGGCGACGGCTTCCCAAGGGGGGGTTAACAACAGCCGGGACCGCGAGCGCCATCCCGAACACAAACCAAGGATGGCCGTAGACGAACGCAAACCCCGAGATCTCGTTAGTGAAGAGCAGCATGAAGGTAGCTACCAGCAAACAACAGGCCCAGTAGGCTCGCTCTGACACCCTCTTTTCCGGCGCGTTCCACGCCATCGATTTCCATAGGCCTATAAACGTGGTCACTACAAATAAGCCGAAGGTGAGGAGCCCCAAGATTCCGGTATTTGACAATAATTTTAGTGCAACATCATAAGAGGGCGCACTTCCCCATCCAATCCCCAGGATCGGGAACGCGCGAAAGTAGCCAAACGCTAGCAAAACTGAATTGAACCTCCCGATTGCTGAATACCCTTCCGCTTTGGAGAAAATCGTTGAATCAGCAACGTCCCGCACCAACGAGGACCCGGCGTAAACGACATACAACGTAACCATCGTGACTACGACGATCGCCAAAGGCCGCAAACCCAGCTTCTTCAAATACCAAAGGCCAAACATGGATGCCGGCAGCAGAATCGCAAGCCCAGCGTAGGCTGTGCTGGAAGTCGAAAGCAGAAGAACCAACACGGCGGCTCCCAGAGCCACGCGGTCCCACCACTTCGAAATCACAGTCCGCCCCCCAAATACTGCGAAAACTGCAAACACCCCCGCAATTAGCATGTATTGTGAAAGCATAGATGGCTCGGTCGCTACGGAGGAGATTCGCGTCAACCCAAGATCTGGAAGATTTTGAAGGTAACCAAGTGCAGATTCGCTGGCGTTATTGTTGAAAACAAATGCGGGATAGGAGAGCCCGGCCTGGTAACAATACCATTGGAAAAATCCCCAAAAACTTACGAAGATCGACGAAGTCAAAAACACGCGGATCGTCTTTCTGAACTCCCGGAGATCTGAGTTCCGGAGAGCAACAAAAATCGTAATGATTACGCCGTACGCCAGGTAGATCGTTTGTGTCACATGTCTGGCGGTGAAGCTGAGAGGGCCGGAATCGGTGCAGCCCACATCCGGACACTCGACCGTCAGCCTGCCATGAATCCACATCGGCATGACGAGAGATAGAGCGGCCACGAACATGAAGATCCGAAGTCGACGTACGGAAACTCGCATATGCTCCGAATTCCTGATATTCGACTTCTTTAGCAGTGTGGAGCCCTCCTTAAGAATCCAAAGAGAACCAAACACAATTGCAGCCTGAACCCCCGACCGGAAGCCCGCGAAATCCACGTTGATTATTGCGGTCGCGGAAAACGGTAACGCGAAAACCATGCACCAGTACAGAAGATCCGGCTTGAACAAGAAAAAATAAATCGCAATTGCGATTAATATTCCGCCAATGGGAGTTATTTCCACAACAGTCGCTCTTATTTGCCTTCCTGTACAAATGAAAAGCTGGAATGTCACCAAACTTCGGCAGGCTCGAATGTATTGTTCATTCGCTTTTTTTGAGGACCGCGTTAGCTACGAAGCGCGGACCTTGCCTCTCGTGCGGCTGACCACGCCGCCCGTGCATTCTTCCATTTTCCTCGGGCAATCCTTTTTAAAACGCGGAGCGTCACTCCGACCCAGAGGGATGCCCGAGGCGCTGGGGCGTGCTTCTCAAAGAAGCGCGCTGCTGAGGTGTTGAAAAGTTTGTCCAATCGTGTGCTTGTTTTCCCGACCGAAGCCTCTCCCTTGTGCCAAACCTTCGACCCTTCGGCAACCACCAATCGCCAGCCCGCCTGCCGCAGCCGGAAACAGTAGTCGGTGTCCTCCCAGTAGAAGAAGAACTCTTCGTCGAACAGGCCAAGTGATTCAAGCGCTGGGCGCCGCAAAAGCAGGCTCGCCCCGCTCAGAAACTCAATTTTTTCGTCACTGACGGGACTAACGAAATTCCGCGAGCGCCCAAGCCAGAAATTGACGCGACCACCTCCCCAGGCTTGTAGGCGCTCGGGTTCGGCCGCATCGTAGATTGCAGAGCCGACTGCCGCGACCTTCGGGTCAGCTTCGGCTCTCTCTACCATGGCGCGGAGTGCCCTCGGTTCCACTGTTGTGTCGTTGTTCAGGAGCCAAATGTATTCCGCGCCGCGCGCGAGCGCCGCCCGAATCCCTGCGTTGTTTCCCCCTGCAAAACCAAGATTTTCCCCCAGGTCCATCACCTCGACGTGTGGAAACCTCTCCCGAAGTCGTACCACCGAATCATTCATTGATCCGTTATCCAGTACAATCACTGCCCAATCGTCATAGTCAAGTGCCTGCAATGACGTCAGGCACTCAACCGTGTACTTCCACTGGTTCCAGTTAAGCAAAATAATATAAACCTGCCGGGTTTGAGTGGAGCTTTTCATTAAAATGGTTTTGCCTCTTGCCGCTCCCCTGCGGTCATCAGTCTTTGCTAGTCGACGGTTAACGGATATCAAGGTCTACAAATCCCGCAACGGAAAACCAACATGCTCGTCAACTCCCATCCTTCGCGATCACCCCTCTACGGGAGCCGCTGGCCTACCCATCAGCAGTCGGATGAAGAATCTAACCTCGTCGAGACACCCGATCCAGGCAAGAATTGCCGCCCCGAAATAGTAAAGCGCTAAGCGCATCCCAACGTTCAGGCGTAGCCCGCTCATCAGCCAATAGCTGAGCCCTACTAGTACGTACACACCGACAAAGTTAATCCAATCTCCTTGCGTCTGACCTGTCAGGTCTCGCAGTGTCCATTCATTGAACAGCCACCAGCTTCCCAAGATGGCCACCTGCACTGCCGCCACCGTCTTTAGCGATCCCGTGCCAAACGCGATCAACGATATCGCTGCGAGACTCACCGTAAGCACAGCTGTCGTTCGCAACAGAAAATGCTTCTGCATTCCATGAAGGTAGGCATAGTTCATGTGCAAAATCTGAATCGCCGCCAGAAACGGAATCCCCAATAGCAGCACCCGCGCGAATTCCAGGCTCGGTACGTATTTCGGCAAAAACAGCCTCAAGATGACTTCCAGGAGGAAGTAAAACGGCAATAGAAACATCCATACGAGAAGGAACGACCGCAACACCGAACCATAAATCCGTTTCCGCCCCCCCGACGTCAGGCTCGCTAGATGGGAGAAAACAACCTTGCTACAAGCCTGAATCGCCGTAATCGGGACCGCCATCGCGCTGGCCGCCAAACTGTACTGCGCGAAATTCTGGATCGTCGCTGTCCAACTGACTGCTAACCTATCCGCATTCAGGACCAAGTTCACGCCCGTATTGGCCGCTACGATCGGCCACCCGCTCGCCAAACAATCCGTCGCCAGCTTCTTCGTTGCCGCGCGACCTTCTCCGCTCCAAGGCTTCGTCCACCAAAGCAGAAACACGAGCGGGATGCACCACGCAAATAGAAATAGGCTAACGACGGCTCGGTAGCCGAAAGACCATCGGCCCGCCACGAGAAGAAGCACAAATGCGCAAAACAGAGCGGGCGTTGCGATCGCGGAAATTGCCACTGGCCGAAACAGCCTCGCCGCCTGCAGGCTAAATTGCAGCAACGTTGTTAGGTTGTAGAGCGGGGCGCAAAGCGCCACAGCAACGCCGACGAATCGCATCTCCCCGTGCAGGACGAAACCCAAAACGAGGCAGAGCGAGCCAACGATCAGAATCTGTTGCCACAGCAAGAACCTAAGCGATGGCAGAATTTCATTGCGAAACTCTCCGAACGAACGTCCCGCCCAGCTCAGCAATGCTCCATCGGCAAACCCTAAATGAAGAAACCCCACGTAACCGGCGTAAAGGCCGAACGTTCTCCAGTACCCGTAGTCCTCCACGCTGAGGAACCGCGGAACCAGGAACACCAACGCCACGTTGAACAGCCCCGCCACCACAGTCCCTGACCCCAGCGTCGCGATGTCCGCAGCGATGGCGGACGGCCTCCATCCCTCCACTTTCAAGGAGGCGTTGTCCGCTTTCTGTTCGAGAACTGAACTTGTCTCCGCGCTCGCCATTAATTCATTCAATCTTTCGAGTGCATTGCGCAGCACAACATTAAGACAAAACCTGTTTTCTCATTGATGGGCCTACTCTCTTGCCACAGCAAGGCGAATAGTGGACTCCGATTCCCCTTCGCTTGTGCACCTTAGTTCGGCGTACAAAGAACGTCGTAGGTCATGCCGGCGACAGGAGCGTGCGTGACCGTGATGCGGTCTTCTGTCTTGGCTGAGATGAAGGTCCCGCCGATGTAAGCTGCGGCGCTGGCATTCGTTGCCGTCAGCGAGCAGTGCGAAGAGCTTGTAACTCCCTCCATGCTCACGTTCGTGGCGGTCCCGAAAGTGGTCCTCAGAGACGCCAGGATGGGAATATTGGCTCCCACTGTCCAGCCGTTTCCCAGCTTTACGGGCCTGTTACTGTCGTTGTTCAGGTACAGAGTGGAGTTGCTGCCGCCGGTGTCGATGATCAGGTTGTCGTCGGCATCGTGACGGATGCGCGGAGTCGCTCCAGGTTCGGTTGTGCTGAGTAATATTCCGCTTCCAACGCCGTCCGTAACTTGCAGTTGTGGAACCGAGTTGCATCCGTACGGAGTGAAGGCGAACTGCAAAGTGCTGGTGGGATTTGCGCCTGGACCAAGCACATTCTGAAATTGCCACTGATCGATCGCCGTTGCGCTTCCGTTCCAGCAATTGCTCTTGAGAGCGACGAGCGGTGAATTGAAATTGTTGCTTGCGGTGGCCCCGAGCCACGCATCAACCTGCAGATTACCGAGTTTGTCCGTGTACCATTGTGGGGCTCCGCTCGTGCTCGAATATGATGAACCGAGAATATATGGCAAGAAGAGGCCAAACGATCCGCCGATCGAGTCCGTCATCGAACCAGTGATAGTGGTGATTAGTCCTGTCCCGTTGAATTCCGTGCCAGGAGCAGTTGCTAACCTGACGGTGTCCCCGGGGCCACTCTCGACCTTGATATCGTACAGGTTGTTGTGCCAGAAGGAAGCTCCCGTCAGGCTGATGTAGGTCTTGTTGCTGCCTGCACCGTTAATTATAACCATGAATGTAGAACCGCAGAGAAACCCACCCTGAAAGTCGATCCCCTTCTGCCCTGGTCCTACGAACATCCGAAGGTCCAGCCACTGGTTGTAGCAAAAGCTGTTGGTACTCGATCCTCCGCTGTTGGTGAATTTGTAGTTTGTCGTGTTCCCATTCAGGTTGACTCGCTGAACGTTGATCCGTTCCATCCAGCCGTTGATATTGTCCCACCACATGCCAACAGCATTCGGCCCGGTGAAGCCCTCGATCAAAATATCTTCGAGGCGCGTCGCAGTGATATCACCCATGTGCATTCCCACGGCGTTCGGGTTGGCAGATTGCCCGATAAGAGTGAATCCGCCGATCTGCCCGCCTACTTGCGGTGCCCCCAAAAACGGGATCACCCGAATGTCCCAGCAGTCCGAATTCATGGTACACGTAATTTCCACCGCTCCTGCCCCGGCGCCAATTATGGAAATCCTCGGACTATTGACGTGTATTGTTGTAGATTGCGTGTAGCCACCGGTGGGAATCGTGATTACCCCAGCCTTATAACCACCGATCGTTGGCAATAAGTCGATCGACGCGTTGATCGTAGCACCCAAGTCTGTGACCGCCTGTGCAGGAAGGGCCAACGGCTTCTGTCCGAAGGCTGTTGCACCGAAACCGAGACTCGCCAAGAGAAAAATAAGTGCGGTAGCTCTCAATTCAACCTCCCGAGTTCGCTTATTCCGGGCCAGTAAATTAAGACTTTCACATTAAGTTTCCGCGTCTTGCGTTTTCCTTGACCTCAAACCGCTTCCACTTCGCTGCCCTCAATCTCTACCGCTACTGAGCGCATGATGAGATCGAGCGAAATCACAAACCGCGTGCTGTTCTTTCTCCGCAGCAGCACACCCTCCAAGCCCGCCAACGACCCCGTCTTTACCCTTATCCTTCTCCCGGCTTTTAGATACGGATGCGGCTCGGCGCGAACGCCGCTCCGCAAACTCGTGCGCAGCGCTTCAATCTCCCCCTGCGGTAGGGCCGTCGGCATTCCGTTGAAACCGACAAGTTTTGCCACCCCAGGCACCTGCAGCACCTGCAAGCGGTCGCGCAGCGCCAGCCGTACAAACACGTAGCCCGGAAACAACGGCAACTGCAGCTTCATCCGCCGGTCCTTCCAGCGTCGCATTGACTCGTACACCGGGAGAAAATGCTCCACCGACCGCACTCCGAGTTGTTCCGCCACGCGCTTCTCGTGGTTGGCGCTGGTGTACGCCGCGTACCAAAGCAGCTCACGGAAACTCTGCGGAATTTCCGATTGTGCTGAGCGACTTGCCATGGTCATCGCTGCGCCCGCCATTAGTCCTTCCGCGGCCACCTACAGCTTCGCCCCGTCACTTACAGGGCAATCTGTGACCTAACCCTTGTGTATTCAATTTCTTACGGCCATTAAGCTACTTACAGCCAACTCTATCCCTGTTAGGGCGCGCCTTTGTCGCTATCCTTGCCCCGGCGTATCCAGTGCCAAGCCTGCCCCTTTACCGAATTGCCGTTGACCGAATTTTCGCCCAAACCGTTTTCCGAGATGAAACCCACGCGGGCCGCGACGGTCGAGAAGACTTCTTTCGCAAACTCCTTGCGCGGGTCGTTGGCGTCGGTTTCCTGCCACGCTTCATTTCCGAAAATCCAGACCGCAGCGATGGCGAGGGCAGAGATCGTGCCCAGAAAAATGATCGGCAGGCGCGGCGGGAAGGATTTCTTATCCGGAATGTTCGCCGCGTCGAGTACCTTCACTGTTGGAATCTCTTTCGCTTCCTGGACCTTCGCCATCTCGTACTCTTTCGTGAGCGCCTCGAGAACCGTTTCCTGAATCTTTGTCCGGCGGTACAGATCCGCATACATGACGCCAAGTAGCGGCAGTTTTCGGATGGAGGGATACATGGAATCGCCTGGTTGCCCCGACACCGTCGTCGCGCTCTCGCCCTTCCCGCCCAGCTTTTCGAGTTGCCTTTGCAATTCGTCGATGCGAGCTTTCACCGTCCGGACGCGCGGATTATTGTCCGTGTAGATCTCTCGCAGCCCTTCGTATTGCGCCTGCGCGGCAATGAGCTGACCCTGGAGTAGCGCTGCCGCTTCAACCATGGCCTTGCCCTGTTCTTTGACATCGATCGCAGTGTTCTTGCTCGCAAACTGGCTGAAGTCTTTTTCGGCGGCTTCCAAGTCCTGGTTGACAGCCTTCAAGCGCCCTTCGAGGAAAATGCGCTCCCGCCGTGCCGAAGAAGTGCTTAATTCAGCGACTAAATTGTTCAGCTCTTCGACGTATGCCTGGCCCATGGCAGCAGCCCTTTGCGGACTCCGGTCGGTTACAGTGATGGAAATGATCTGGCTCTTTCGATCCACGGAAATGACGGTATGTTCCCCTAGGTCCTGGCGCGCATCCGCCATTCGGCGGTCCCCATAGAGTTTCTTCAGGTCAAATTGCTCAATCAGCTTGTCCTGCGCCGAGCGGCTGCCGAGGATACCGACGAAGACGTCGCTCGTACTCTTGAGGCCCAGCAAATCGCCCGCTATCCCCCCAAGCCCCCCGGCGCCGGCGGTGCCGGACATCGCTGCAGCCGCCATCGCGAGACCAGAGCTCGACTGGCTGTCAGGCGGCATCAGACGAGCCGTGGATTCATATCGCGAAGGAATTAGAAAAGCGATGAGTGCGCTCCCGAAGACTGCGCAAATCCCAACCCGCCAGAGCATCTTCCGGTGCGCCCACAACAGCTGGAGGCGCACGAGGGTACTCTTATTCGCTTCCGCTGCCTCTGAAGCTACGGACGTTTCTGGAATCTCATGTTCCGGCAACTCGGGCACTGGCTGGCGAGTCGGAGCGCTACTGGAGAAGGTCATGGATGACCTCCGTTTCCAGAGTCAGCGGCCGATGCGGAATGCCGAAACAACTCTTGCGGCTGAAACAAGATTTCGACCGTGGCCGAGACGTTCGTGGAGGGATTCGGCTGAATCACGGGAAACAGCCATCTTTCGTATTGCACGGAGGTAGACAGACTGAGATTGGGCCGTACCCAGTAATCGCCCCGTGCGCCCACGTCCGTTAATGTGCCCCCTCCCGGGATGAATTGCTGGCTTACCTTTTGGTGGCGGAAATTGAATTGCAAACGGTTGCGCGCATTGAACCAATAATTGGTCCACGCCTGTGCACCCTGCCCAGCGCGGCCCATCCAGTTCCCGAGCAGATTGCCGTTGGTCGTTTCCCCATTCAAGTATCGATTCGCGGTGTAATAAAATCCATTGCTATACATGTTAGCCACGCCGCCCACTGGGTTGTCGGTGTAACCACCCTCGGCTCGCAGATCCAGTTTTGGCAGCCGCGGTAACCGAGGGACGTAAATCCCCGCACGCCACACCGCCCTCTCCGGATACCCATCCGGCCTGAAGATGATCTGGTCGTGTGTGTACCCATCACCATAAAGCGTTAGCCATTTGCGTAATTTCGGAATGCGGTAAGTAAAGTCGAGACCAGTAAAACGACTGGATTTCGAACCGCCTCCCGGCAAATCGCCCCCGGTATCAAACAAGCCATTTACAAAGCTGCCCACGGTCGCCGGAACACCGAAACCAGCAAACATCGTCATGTAAGAAAATCCCAGCTCGAGATCGGGCGAAGGCTTAAGACTAATCTTTTCCCCTTGAATCCATGGCTGAGGGTTTACAGACTGCGACCAGGAGCCGGTCACGCCGGAAGGAGTGACAACGAAATGTTGACCTTCTAGTTGGCCAACAAAGAATTCCATCCGCATCGGGCCTAGGAACTTCAAGATACTCGGCAGCCGGAGCGGTGAGACCCTGTTGACACGGAACACATTGATCGGCGTCACGTTGTCGCTAAACATCAGCGCGCCGCCCTCGCCAGGCCCCCACAGGAAACTTTGTCGGCCGAAGCTGACTTCCCAATTGGAAAGCGTGAGGCCCACATAGGCGTCCAAAAGTTGAAACTGCCGAATTGCTGGCGCGGCGGTGTTGGGCGGCAGCGTGGGTATGGAATCCGATGCAGCAACGAACTGACGGGCCGAGAGGGGAAGCGCTGGAATGCTGGGCGCTGTCCGCACTTCGCCGCGAACATACGCAACCCAGGAGCCCCGTGTGGCATAGGTCGAAAAACCGTTGACAGTGTTCCAACCCTCGCCGTAGGGCCGTCCAAAATCGTTGAACTGCGTTTGCGCGAAGTTATAGCCGTTGGTGAGGGGCATCCCGGAGATATATTCAGTCCGAGAATACAGAGACTCTACGCGAAATTGCCCGGCGCGATCCCCAGCGATTTCCTCGGTCTCGGGCCGAAATTCACGCTGCAGGGCTTCGACGAGTCCCGCGACTTCGACGTTTTCTTGGCCGCCATTTGGCAGTTGATCCGCAACCTCGCTCACCGTTCGCGCACACTCAAGGCGCGTCCACGGCCGCATTCCCATGAATTCATCGTTGAGCAAACCGAGTGCCGCAAGCCGTTCCATCGCGGGATATATCCAGCTATCGAGCGGCACATAGGGAGAGCCCAGGTTGCCGGCGCTGCGCTCACTCCTATCGTGAGCTTCCGCGTAGGTTTCCCACTCGCCGCCACCAACTCTTGGGTCGTGGTGCTTGCGGTACACGTACATGCCTTCAAACCAACCGATGGCGCTGCCCACCAGCACGTCGGAGTTGAAGTGCTGCTTGGCTGTTATGCGCGAAGCGCTAATCGCGGAGGCTAAACCGTAGACGAAGATCGATGTCAGCGGGCCAGGATATTCGTGCGCGATCACGCTCGCAATCGACCACGCCGCCGCGGCGTGTTCCGATGGGAACGAGACTCCGCCCTGGAAAAACTTACCCTGATAGTTATCCTGCAGCGGACGTTCGCGGCCGAATGCGTACTTCATCCCTTCGACGGGCAGCAGGCTGTCGATGGCTGCTTCACCCGCCAGGATGCCAGTTTCAATCTTGTGATCGTCGTGCGTGAAATGCCCCAGGACATACATCCCGCCGCCAATGCCCACCAGCGACGCGAGCCCATAGTTCGAAAGGTCTTTGCTGTTCGTGATACGACTTGGAGAATTAGAAAGGTGCCTGCTGAATTCCGTGTCCGTGGCAAACATCGCCGCCGTCGCGCCGCCCAGCGGCACGAGCCAGTCCGCATCGACCCAACGCAGACTCTTCGGGCCTTCCCACAATCCCTTCTGGTCTTCCGCGATGTTCTTCAGCAAATGCAGCCCCACGCTATTCTCGCGTTCTTCCCACGGTGCAGCCGGTTGCAGCGAGTTTTCGGTTTTCCCAACTTTGCCATCCGACCTTCCGCTTTTATCTGCGTTCTTCTCTGCCCCAACGCTAGCCTGCGGTTCCTGCGGCGTCGCATAACAATTGACGCCGAGCACCAAGGCCCCAAGCAAACTAAATCCGACTTCCCAACCTCTCCACAAACGAGTCATCGACAATTCCGATCAGTAATGAGCCGCAATAAATATGGTGCTGGCAATGGATGACGCCACCTGTGCGGCCAGGAACACAGTCGCCCACTGCACGCCGCCGCCAATGGCCTTCTCCGGAACGACGACCGTATCGCCCGGCTGCAGCACCGCGTTCAATGAATTCCCCGACCACAAACTTTCTTTGGTTCCTATCACCGACCCATCGGCACGAATCACGAAAATCGCCTTCTTATTCGCCGTCGTTGTTGGCCCGCCCGCCTGGCTCAGATACCACTTTGCGCTCTTGCCCGGCCGGTAGGAAACTGCCGTTGGGTTAAACACTTGCCCGGAAATCATGACGTAGCTCGGCTTTTTCGGAATCACAAGCGTATCCCCAGCTCGGACTTCCACATCCGCAGCGCTGTTTTCCCAGTGACTGATGTTCGAAGAGATGCGAATCGCTACGCGGCCCACCGGCGGATTGCTGGCCAACTGCGTAAGGGTCGTCTGGTATTGCTCCAAGGCCATTTCCTTGGCCTGCTTTTTCTTGTCATCGGTGTCCGGCAAGAGCTCCAGGTTACTGCGCAGGTCCTTCACGCGCAGAATCATCTGGTTCTGCTCCTTGGTCTCGAGTTCCCGCACCTGAACTCTCTGCAACACAGCTCCATTCGCATACGCATCCGACTGGAAACCGCCCGCGCGCATCAGCACCGAACTCAGCTTCTCACCAGGACGAATCCCGTAAGTTCCCGGGTTCTTGACTTCGCCCTTCACCGAGATAGACGCGCCAAGATCGTTCCAGCCAGGAAGCTGACGAATCGTTAGCACATCCCCATTGCTGAGAGGCAAGTTGGCCGAGGAATCGCCAGCCAGCGCCGCCGAAATAGGAATGGGCTGATGCTCGCCGCTTAGCTTCTCCGGATTCGTCCATTCATAGTGAGTCAGATCCGCCGTTTGAGTGTTGGCGCTGGGCTTGAGTCCCCCGCCGACGCGAATCAGGTCGGCAACCGTCATGTTCGTCGTCATCGGATAGCGGCCGGGCTTCCCTACTTCCCCTTGCACGTAAACACTTGCCGGCTGTATCGCGTCCGGGCTGCGATGAATCAGCAAGCGATCGCGCGGCTGCAACAAAATATTTGCTGTCGGGTCGCCTTCAAGCGCCAGATTCAAGCTGACGCTGAAGATCTTTGTTTTGCCGTCCGGCAAGTACCGGAAAACCTGCGCGTTGTCGATATTCGCATCCGGAGCGACGCCCCCAGCCAGGTGCACGGCATCGCTCAGATGGATTTGCCCGGAAGTGCGGTAGGTTCCCGGTCCGCGCACATCACCCCACACCGAAACTGTCGGCGCATTTTCGAAATCGAACCTGCTGAAAACGCGAACCGTATCCATGGCGTGCAGCGCGGGCGATTGCTCGGGATTCGCCAGCGCCACCTCGAGATCGAAACTCTCGACCGTCGGATGGAAATCCGGCGCATTTAGGCGAATGATTTCCGCGTATTGTTTCGCGGGTTCTGGCAGCAAATCCTTGTAGGAGGCGATGACATCCGTGACTTTCATGTTCGGCTGATAGGAATAACGGCCCGGCCGAACGACATGCCCTTCCAAGTAAACCGCGTCCTGGTTATAAGGCGCGATCGGAAAAATGCGAATGCGATCGCCGTCGTGAATCTCAAACGCTTCGAGCTTCTTGGTGACCGCCGCGTCGCTATCCACTTCCGGCAGGTCTAAGCTCAACATGGTCTGCTTCTCGTGCGCGACCAGCCGCTGCACTTCGATATGGCGCAGCGTGGCGGTGGGAAGCAGTCCGCCGGCCAACTCCAATACCGCGGCCAGATTCCTTTCATCTTTTAGTTCGTAGATCGCGGGACGACGAACCATCCCGTCGACCGTCACCTGTGGCCCGATCGGCGGCACCAAAACCGTATCCCCGTTCTCCAGCCGTTTGAGATCCGATTTCACTCCGTGGAGCAAAAGATCGTACAGATCGACAACTTCAACGAGCTGGTTTCCTCGAAGATGCTTCACAATGCGCAGCGATCCCTTTTGCGTCGGCCCACCGGCCACAAACAACGCATTCAACGGCGTCGACAGCGAACTCACGTCATACGCGCCGGGATTCGCGATGTCTCCCACTTCATACACCCGAATGGTTCGCAGACGCGCCAGCGATACGTCCACAGAAATGCGGCGGAATTCCGTGCGCATAAGCTGCTGCAAGCTCTCTTGCACATCGGCCAGGCTCTTGCCGCTGACCAGCAGCGGTCCAACTTCGGGAAGACTGACACGTCCTTCGCGGTCCACTACCCGATAGATTCGTTGCGTGGTCCCGCCCCAGAGATCGATCGACAATCCATCCCCGGGACCAACCACGTAATCCGGGCCGGCCGGTAGATCCATGGGAATCAACTGCGAATCGCGTGTACCGTTCTCGAAAACTTCGGCACCGAAACGTCTTGGAATGGTTGGCCGCGGTATGGCCTGCACATACATGTCGTATAGCGACGGAATGTCTTTGTACGGATTTGGCGC
>Ga0307475_10000259_pt1 | contig 32733 bp, 19 predicted proteins | sample atmos_gasesECM1C_FD_203317 | JGI IMG/M metagenome (GOLD analysis project Ga0307475, IMG submission 203317) | Hardwood forest soil microbial communities from Morgan-Monroe State Forest, Indiana, United States - atmos_gasesECM1C_515 | ecosystem: Environmental > Terrestrial > Soil > Temperate... | reverse complement strand
GCACAAGTAGACGGCGGCCAACGCCAGCGCAAACCAGGTGAGCGTCGCCGTTTCACTTTCGTACATGACATACAATTCAAGAAAAAATACGACCGCATTCAGGAGCGGGAGCAGGGTCAGCGTAATGCTGGGGCCGGAAAATCGCGTGGAACGTTCATAACGGGTAGCCAGGGGAATTGCCGCGAAAATACCCGCGAAGAGTGCGGCGAAAAAAACCGTGAGCGGCCTTTGCTCGCGGGTGTAGTAGCTGGAGTACCAGCCGAGGTATAAGACGATGGTTCCAGCAAAACTTCCCCACAGCAAACGCCGCCAAGGTTTAACGACGGCCATCAGAAGAATAGCCAGATCCAGCAGCGCGACGTAGGAGAAGAGGACCGCTTCGTGATTCTGGCCGGTGGAAAGGAGGACTGGCGTGGCAAAGCCCCCGACCATGGCAAAAGTCGCGAGCAGCTCGGCGTCCTGGCTCAACGCCAGCGCGATGGTTGACGCGGTAACAAGGATCATCGCTAGAAAAGCTGCGCTCGCGGGTATCAGGTGATAGACCTGAAACGCGCCCCACAAAGATAGATACAGCGTACCGATGCCCACCGCTTTCAAGGAGTAGGAGAACGCAGCGTGGCCGTGCGCGCGGAAACGCTCGCTCCACAAGATCAGCGCGATGCCACACAGCAACCCTATACCGATTCGCCCGCCGGGGCCGATCCAGTTATTTTCAAATGCATATTTAAGAAAATACGAAACACCGATGAGCATGGCAGCGATGCCGACGCGGTTGAGCCAATACTGTCCAATCTTTTTTTCCAGATCGCCCTCTTGACCGCGAGGAACGGAGAGAGGGCTAGGCGTTTGCGGTGGCGTGGGGGATCCGGGCAATGCAGCGCTGGGCTGAAATTTGTGTTCGTGAATTGGAGACGCAGTGGTTTGCGGTGGAGTTGGCTTTGAGGGTTGAGGAACGGATGGTGGTACCGTTTGAGAGGGCAATCCACGCGCCAGCTCAAGCTGGTAAACGCGCGCGGTCAGGGCTGCAATCTGCACTCTGAGCGCTTCCAACTCGTTAGGAGGGTCAGCCACTCCGCTTACGCTATCGCAACTGGGCCATAACGCATAGCGTTCCCATCAGGAGAGTGTCGCATGTCCAACAGCAAGGCCGCCGTTAGGCGGAGAGCACCAAGAGGCTTAACTGCTTTTCATCAAAGAATTAAGCGCTGAGGAGGCGTCACGCCGCGATTGGTGATCTGAATGAGGCGTGGCGGCAACGCTTTTTGGTTCTTGCATGCGTTGCTGAACGGCGAGGAGGGCGATTTCAGCCTTGCGTTTGAGTTTTGCGGGATCGATTTCGACTAGGGCGGAAAGGTATAGTTCTCGCCAGCCCTTAATGGGTTCCCACACTGCGGCGGTGCAAACCATCGGCAAATACAAACGCACGGTAACGGATGGGTATGGGGTTCCCGTCTTTGTGACGTAAAACGAATTCTCCGTCCATCTTTCCACGCTGCAGATATTCCGCGAATAGTTTCGAAACTTCTCCATCGTGGAAACTTACATTTTCGATAGTGCGGATCAGCATTTCCGAGTGTTCATAGCCCAGCAGCCGACAAACAATCGCCGGTGCAATCGACATACTTGCGCGACGGGTCTGTGAACACTACAAACTCCGCGCCGTCCACTTCCGGGTGAAAATGGCTTAACAAATGAGAGTCTCCGGACTCCGGTGCTGATGTAGTGGGGTAGTTTACACGCATAGCCTATCTCCAAACACAACCAGCAGACGCTGATGCAGGTTTCGGCCGGTCAGAGACGGGCACGAACAATGCCGGCAAAGTGCGAAGGAATAAAGTAGATAGAGTGCATACCAGTAGGGCTGCCAGGTCAACCGACACGGGGACATTGCGGTCTGCGTAATCAGTTAGCCGGACTGACAGGCTAGTCTGCCGGAGCCGGGGTTAGCACGCGTTTTGGCATGGCGATGGAGTATAGTGACGGAGTCTGCTTGTCCGTAAAAGTGGAAGCTAGAGTAGTACGGTGTTCGTGGTATTCCCAAGCAGGCGATAACGACTAAAGTTGACGAGGACTCACTGTCAACACAAAGCGGGGTGTTCCATGCGCTGCCTGTTGGTCGACGATCACGAATCGGTTAGGATAGGCGTCACCGCAATCCTCTCCTCGCGGCCAAATATCGAAATCTGCGGAGAAGCCTCGAACGGGAAGGAAGCCATTGAGAAGGCAAGGGAACTGAAGCCCGATATAATCATCCTGGATGTGACCATGCCGGTGTTGGACGGCATCAATTCAGCCAAGCAGATCAGGACGTTCCTGCCGGACGTGCCGATCCTCTTTTTTTCCATGCACGATGGTGTGTACCTCGTTCACGAGGCTAAATTGGCAGGCGTCCAGGGGTTCGTGAGTAAGACTGAGGCGCGCGCAACGCTGCTAGACGCGGTGGACGCCCTTGCAAAGAAGCAGACTTATTTCCCCGATCGCAGCGCGACGAAGCGAACGGCTTAATTCGGCCTGAAGTTTTCAACCAGCACAGAGAACAAAAGGGTGCAGGAAACTCCTTGAAGTGGCGCGCCCGGTGAGGGTCGAACTCACGACCTTCAGCTTCGGAGGCTGACGCTCTATCCATCTGAGCTACGGGCGCGCAGCGCAACTGAAACAGCATCATTCTAACCCGTAGGCTCAATGCACGCCACAAAACCCATCTCGGCGCTGCAGGCAGAAGTAGTTTGAGGGATACCCAAAATAGGAGCGGGCGAGGTTACAAGGGCGGTAAAAGAGAGCACACTAGTAGTCTAGGATGGGTTGGCGTCAACCCTTGGCCCGGCTCTTGATGTCTTTGGCCAGTTTCTCAATTTCTTCGGCTTTTTTCAGCATTGCGACAGACAGCACTTTGGCCGAATCGGTTTTATCCACTTCATCCTTCAGTTCGGTTGCCAACTGGAATAATTTCTCAACTTTTTTCTTGATGTCTTTTTCGTTTTCTTCCAAGGCGGCTTTTCGCCCTCCGGGCGGAAAAGGTGCGCTTTCATCTCCCGGCTTCGCATCAGCATTGTTCAGTGGTCTGGGGTCCTGTTGCGCACGTGATTTCCTCTGCAGGAAAATCATGGGAGCGGAGGCGATACCCAACCCGCAAAATCGGCGCAAGAATTTACGGCGCTCCTGGCTGGCTGCAATCATCCCGAGCCTCCTTTAATATGGATTTGCACGCGTGGCAACGGTCTTGCGCGCACGGCTTGCTCACAGTTCCAATGTTATACTCGCCCTCCTGTAAAGTTTATGCCTAATACTTTGACTTTTACGCACTGGTCTGAATTCACGCTGCGAAATGGCCTGCACGTGGCCGGCATCATCGCGGTTGCGCTGATGCTGAACCGGCTGTTGCGCGTGGTCACGAATCTGGTCATCAAGCGAGCGGCCTCGCAAACGCGCGCGGCTCAGGCGCGGGAACAACAGACGCGCACGTTGGCCGGATTACTGTTTAGCGCGGGGACGAAGATCGTGTGGGGCATAGCTCTGCTCACGGCGATGCCGGAGTTCGGCATCAATGTGACGCCGATTGCGACGCTTGCCGGGTTGGCCAGCCTGGCGATAGGTTTTGGAGCGCAGAACCTGGTCCGCGATATCATCACTGGTTTTTACATCGTACTGGAAGATCAGTACATAGTTGGAGATACGATTCAAGTGGCCGATACGATTGGCCGTGTGGAACATGTGACGCTACGGCGAACGGTAGTGCGGGACGCGCGAGGCGCACTGGTTACGATAGCCAACGGAGATATTCGCACGGTAAGCAATCTGAGCCGGGATTGGTCGCAGGCTTTCGTGGATATTTCGCTTTCGCCCGACGCTCCGTTGGAACAAACTTTGCGTTCACTGGAGTCGGCGGCCGCGGAGCTGCGCGCCGACCCGGCGTGGTCCAAGACATTAATAGACGGACCGCGAATACTGGGTGTACAGAGTTTTGATCGCAACGCTACTACCGTGCGATTGCAGGTGCGCACGCTGCCAAATCATCAGGATGAGATTTCTCGCGAACTGCGGCGGCGCATTCATGTGGAGCTTCAGCGTCAGGGTATACCGGTTTCGATCGTCCAGCGCTTTGAGTTCGCCGGAGCGATTCCAGCTTCGGAGCCCGTAAAAGCCGGCGACCTTACAAATCAGTGAGGAGAATCGTATGAGCCAAATCAGTTATGACGAAGTAAATTTGATGTTGCGTCTTTATGACCTCAGACGCGAGCCGCGTTTGCGGCAAGCGCGGTCGTGGTTCGTGGAACATTTTCATCCGCAATCTCCCGAGGACATGATGCAGAAATATCCCCAGAGCAGCGAGGAGAACACTTATATCCGCATGGTCATAAGTTACTGGGACATGGTGGCCTCGATTGTGAATCGCGGATTGATCAATGATGAGCTTTTTTTTGAGAGCAATGGTGAACTCTGGGTGGTGTGGGATCGCATGCGTGCGGTGGTTCCCACGTGGCGTTCGGCCTTCAAAAACCCTCACCTTTTTGGGAATATCGAGGACGCTTGCAAGCGGCTGGAAATGTGGCGCGAGAAGCGATCTCCCGGATCCACCGCAGCGATGCGGCAGATGATGTCTCAATTGCAGGGAAAGCATAAGGACGCCTGAAATCGCGCCGGCAAGCAGACGCCGGACGAGACACTTTTGATTAACGAAAAGATTTTTCCGCTTCTATAGGCACTACGTGGTCTGCGTCCGAGGGAATGTCAGGCTTGGTGAAGCTAATGCGATTCCGTCCCGCGGCCTTGGCTGCATACATGGCTGAATCCACTTCGTGTAAGAGTTCGTCGACCGTGCGTACGCCCCAATTTTCGGTCTGATGCACACCCATACTCATGGTTACCAACAGTGGTCCGACGCTGGTTTGTATCGTCGTGTCGGACAAGGACCTACGTATCTCCTCCGCACGGCGCGGAGCAGAAACAGGATCGCAATTATTCAGAATGATCAGGAACTCTTCGCCGCCGTATCGCCCGACGTAATCATAAGAGCGCACCGATAAGAGCAGGCGCCTGGCCGCCTCTTGTAATACTTCGTCGCCGATGAGATGGCCGTGAGTGTCGTTGATGTTCTTAAAGTGATCCACATCACAGAGCAAGATTGCGGTGGGGACGCGCTCACGCCGCGAACGCGAAATTTCGCGGCCCAACAGTTCCATAATGACGCCACGGTTGAACAGCGAGGTTAAGGAGTCGTGGGTGGCCTTAAAGCGCATATTTTCGCGAGCTTCTACGAGTCTGCCTTCAAGGTGAAGAATGCGTTGGCCTGTTCGGAGCCTGGCTTTGAGTTCACCGCTGTCAAACGGCTTGGTCAAGTAATCGTCGGCACCGGAACCGAGGCCGGTTACGATGTCTGTTTTTAATCCTTTGGAGGTCAGCAAAACCATATACACGTAACCTTGATCTTTTTTCTTGCGAACCTCGGGGCAAACCGCCGGGCCGTCCAATTCGGGCATCTCCCAGTCCAGTAGCGCCAAGCGCGGACCATCCTGCTTACACAGCTGTTCAGCAGCGGCCATGCCATTTGGCACAGCTACGACGTCATAACCCGCCAGCAATAGAGTTTTTTCCAATAACCGCCGGGAAACTGGATCGTCATCGGCAATGAGAATTTTCATTGTGGAAACTCAAGGGATTCCATCTGCGACAACAACGTTTCGGCTTCGCTTTGAAATTCAGTGAGGGCCCCTCTCATAGCGGCGATTCTTTTTTCGCGCCCCATGTTTTCTAAATCGGCGGCTATGGCGGCGGCACGCGCGGCAGATAAATTGAGCAGCATTCCTTTCAAGGTGTGGCTCTCGGTTTCCACTTGCTTGGACAGCTCATTCGCGACGGCATCAGTTAAACGCTGGAGATGAGATGGAAAGACCGATTTAAATATGAAAAAAAGCTCGCTGACCAGTTCGCGGTCATTGTCCACACGACTGAGCAGGTCCGTTATATTAAGGACAGACGGCGTAGCGACATTCACTGCATTGCCCCCTCAAGCGACGAACCCGCCGATGCAGATAGAAACAACGGCATGGGGCCAGAACGATAAATAGGGCACGCGCGGGGCCATGAAAGGCCGGCATTTAAGTCGAACAGAAGCAGTGGCTTGATTTTAAAGTCAGCGGGGAGACCATCTGCACCGGTCCAAATTGACAACGGCGGGCCCAATTTGGGACGCCGCGCTCAAGGCGCGTTACGCGGCGGCCTGGTTTTCTTTCTGAATCTCGAAGGTTAATGGCACGCGTTCGTGCAACAACCTTTCGGTGGCCGCCACAATGACCTCTTCATGGAAGAGCCGCTGAAAGACCGATTCAGACAAAAGATTACTTATCGCCAATAGAATCATGCCTTGATGATGGGCCATCCAACAATAAACCAGTTCGGGGGAACGTGTGTTGGCTGGAGTGACCTCTTTGAAATCGGCCGATTCGTAAAACCCGTATGGCCCGAGCCATCCGGACGATTCCATCTTTCGCAAATTTTTCACCGCAGCAGCGGGATCGACACTGAGCGCCAGAACGGCGGCGTACGGTGTTATGACCGTGCGATCTTCTACCTCTACTTTCAACGCCAGAGGCGGAACCCCGTAAGCATGATAATGATAATGACCGGAATCGTTTTTTGTGCTGCAGGCGCCTTCCGAGATTCCCCAGGGAATATTTAAGGGCTCAATGAATTTTCTTTGGGACATGACTGCGCCGCGCATGCTGTTTTCCAGCAACGTGGCTGGATAGGTCCTCATCCAAAGAGTGGGCATCAGGTATTCAAACATCGTGCCCGTCCAGGACAGCAGAATTCTTCGACCCAAATATTGTGTGTGTCCTCTTCCCAGGCGGAACCAACTAGTTTGTGGAATGTCCCCTTTGGCGATGGCGATAAATACCGCGCTGCGCGACTCCGAAGCCAAGAGGTCGTAGCAACTAGCCAGCAACTGCTTTTTGTCAACGTCATAACCGACGGAAAGCAAATTGCGTCCCGAATCGTAGAGCAGACGGAAGTCCATTTGTTTTGCCATTGCTTCCGCCTGGCGAGCAAGCAAAAGCAATTCTTCGCGGAGGGAAGTCGCGCGAATGCCGCATTGTTGAACACCGTGTTGCAAGGCTTTGATTTTCTCGTGCTTGTTGTTGTCACCGGGATTCAAGACAAGAGATTGTTCTAGTCTGGTGGATAACCTCTGCGCATAACCCGGTAACTGCTCAAGATTCAGGTTTCCGATTACTTTGGGCACGACCATGTCATCGAAATAGGTTCTCAGAAGAGCAAATTCCGGGAGCAGCCACGGAACCAAAGTCTCAAGCTGCTCGCGCACGTCAAGAAAACGAGCATGGGCCTCTTGCAGCCACCACGACTTTGCGACGGTGGTGGGCGTGGCGGATAAAATCTGGTCGACAATGCCTTGCAGGGATTCCTGCAACCTGGGCAACGCTTCGATCCACCGCGACAGGTCGTCACGCAGAAGAGTTGTTTCGGCGTGAATTTTTTCAAGGGATGCGATCGATTCTTCCGGTCCTTCGCTGGCGGACAGCTCTTCCACAGCCATGGCCAGGTATTCGCGCAAACTACGAAATAACGATTCGGACAAAAGTGGCTGGGCTACGGCGGCGTGGCAGCCTTGCTTCAAGGACACCAGGGAACATACCAGATTGCCGCTGTCGACGCTGGAAACAAAAAAAGGTGGCAATGCGGTTGAATTTCTTGTGTCATACCAGTTCAGAAAGTGTCCATTGAACCTGGGCAATTCTTTAGCATTAGCGAAAGTTCTGTTGGCTTCATCGAGGAAGCGCTGCAAGGTGATAAATCCCAAATCGTATGCGGCATATTGAGAATTCAGCTGGAGTCCAAGATTCGTAGGAGAAATTCGATGAGCTATCTCGTCATTCGGGCCCTGCACATTATCAGGAATGAGGAATTGATCTTCCGGCGAAGAAAATGTGCGGAAGTAGCGCCAGGTTTTTAGCGCGACTCTGCGCAGGAAATTCTCGTCGTCGGCGGTGATTTCGCTGCGTCCGGAAGCCAGGGGCCGGTCTAGCCAGCGCGCGATGGGCTTGGAGAATAGCCACAAGGTCAGGATTGGCGCCGCCGCCAAGAGAGCGTGCGGGCGGAAGGCGGCGAGCAATCCGCCAATAACCAGAGTGACAGCGGGAGTCCAATCGAGATACACATCGACGGGAGTTTTTCTTTTGTTCTCCATTTCGGATTGCGCGGCGGTTTCCCATTCCAGCAGGTTACGGCGGGTAATGGTCAGACGAACCACCGTGCGAAAAATGGCATCCATGGTTACGAGGGTTTGGTGCGCCAGAAAAGTAAAAAAGATGAGGACGTTGACCTGGCCCGCGATAAAGTCACCGAAAATTTGCTTCACGTGCGCGAAGGTGTCGCCAGTGTTCTCAAGCCTGAGCAGGGAGAAGATCAATTGCGTGTAACGGGGGATGAGTATCAGCGCCACGGTTGCGGCCGTCCAATAAGAAGCGGGAGCGGGTAAAAAGAACCAGGAAGCCAGCAGCAACACGAAAGTGGCAAATTCGGTGACGCTGCGCCGCAGATTGTCGAGAATCTTCCAGCGCGCAACAAATTTCAACGGGTTCTTGATGAGGTTTCCCTCGGCGTCCGGGACGCGAGGTAGCAGCCAGCGAAGAATCTGCCAGTCACCGCGAATCCAGCGATGTTTGCGGCGGCTGTGTGCGCGGAAATGGGAGGGATAATCATCGATGATCTCCACATCGGACAGTAAGGCGGTGCGCGCATACGAGCCCTCGATCAAGTCGTGGCTCAAGATGGCGTTGGAAGGAAAACGGTGTCCGAGTACTCTCCGGAAAACGTCGACGTCGTAAATTCCTTTGCCAGTGAAAATACCCTCACCAAATAAATCCTGGTAAACGTCGGAAACCGCGCGCGTGTAGACATCCAAGCCGGTTTGGCCGGAGTAGATGTACGCCAGCCGGGAGCGGTTGGCGGAGTGCACGCTGATGCCGACACGAGGCTGGAGCACGCCGTAGCCCTGCTGGACGGTATTGGTTGCGGGATTAATTTCCGCGCGATTCAGCGGGTGAGCCGCGGCGCCGACAAGGCGATGCGCAGTGTCGCGCGGTAACTGAGTGTCCGAGTCGAGAGTAATCACGTAGCGCACGCTGGACAGAACGGAGAGATCACCGATCTTCACCGGGAATTTATCGGTCTCGCCACGCAGCAATTCATTAAAGTCGAGTAACTTCCCGCGCTTGCGTTCCCAGCCCATCCAGGTATTTTCTACTTCGTTGAAAACGCGGTGGCGATGGAAGTGGTAAAAAGGTTGCACGCCAGTGTCGCTGTATTTTTCATTGAGTTCTTCGATCAAGCGCGAGCATAAGGAGATGTGGCGGTCTTTTTCATCAAATCGTTCGCGAGAATCGGGCGGATCAGTAAGCAAGGCAAAAAACAAGTGTGGGTCGCGATTGCCCACGTAGCGAATTTCAAGCGTGCGAACCAGGTCGCGGATTTGTTCTTCGTTGATCAATAACGTAGGGATGGCGACCATGGTGACGCAATCGGCAGGAATGCCTTTGGAGAAATCGAGTTTGGGTAAGGCTTGCGCGGGAATCAGGAATGTCACTAATTGATTGATGATTTCCAAAGCCGCTTCACTTGCGGGGAACAGCAGAAGCAAGGTCGCGGCGATTAAAGGAACGCCAGCGCGAATGCCACTCACTACAAAAGCCATGATCGCGATGATCAAGACTTCCAAGCTGATGAAGTAAAGGAGTTCCGGAGCGTCCTGAAACGTCTCGGTGACTTGTTTGAACCCTCTGGCGCGGTACTCGATTCTCTTTTGCAAGGCTTGGCGTCCGCGATCAACCAGGTAGTAGCCCACATGACCGCGGCGTTCACGAGTGACGGGGATGGAGCGAAACTGGGTTCTAGCCTGCGCGGCAAGATCTACGGCCAGCTGCGCGATGGTGAATTCGTCGGCCTTCGAACCGCGAACAAATTCCTGAATGGCAGCGTGATAACTTCCGCGGCTATCGAGGTCCATGCAGTGATAGGCTTTGGCCGGATCACCGCGAAGTATAGCTTCCGTTTTACTAAGAGCAAGAAAAACGGCTTTGAAATCAGAATCGCTGAGCTTTCGAACGCTATCGATTAAAGAAGAAAACTCAGCTACGTGACGGTCCGCCTGTGGGTCCTGAGCGTTTCGTGTTGCAGTGGCTCGCGAAACCTCCGCGGTTAACTCGGCAAAGCGCTCGATCAGCACAAGCTGCAGCATCTGTTTAAGCCGCCAAATTTCCGCCACTTCAAAATAGGCGCTCTCCTGCGCGGCTTCCATGAACTCAATGAAGGAGGGCTCGTCGTAAGTAAAATGCGAAGCGGTGAGGTAGGCCCTGGCAGCCAGGTAGGCTCTGGGAACTTCCTCGGGGTGCGGTCCACCGGTGCGAACTTGGGGAAATGTGGCCTTGGAACGTAGCGACGAGCGGATATCCAAAGAAGTCGATCTCAGCAGGCGCTGGTTGTTGACGACCAGTTGGCTGGCCACTGTTGGAACGCCGCGCTCGGCTGCGGCGCTTTTCCTGATGCCCAACACTGTACGAGCAGCTACTTGCCGCCGGCTTTCGAGGGGCGGACTGAAGGATCTGCGTGCGCTGACCGTCCACGTTTTGGATTGCGCTCTTGCTTCGTCGCGCAAGCGCGCCACATCAGGTTGAGGGGCACCGACATTCGCTTGAGTATCCGACGCTTCATTCCAGGCTAGCGGAATCGCGGGGGACTCGTCGGTCTCTAGTCTTCCGATAGGGTCGTCAGTCATCTTTGTACAGCCATTTAACTACGGGCATCTTAACTACGGGTATCGTAACTACAATTCGCTCGCTAGCGGTAGCTGGAGGCTTGCAGTTCAAACATTTCGGCATAGCGGCCACCGCGAGCCATTAACTGATCGTGCCGCCCTTGTTCGGCAATGACGCCTTTCTCCAAAACAATGATGCGGTCGGCCATCTTCACCGTGGAAAAGCGGTGAGAGATCAGCAGCGCCATTTTACCCTTGGTCAGCTCGGCAAACCTCTCAAACACTTCGTGCTCGGAACGGGCGTCGAGCGCTGCCGTGGGTTCATCGAGCACGAGGATCTGCGCATCTCGCAAATAGGCCCGTGCCAAGGCGACTTTTTGCCATTCGCCGCCGGACAGATCGACGCCGGTTTCAAAACGTCGTCCTAACATTTGATCGTATCCGTTTGGCAATTTTTTTATGACCCCTTCGGCGAGGCTCTTTTTTGCCGCCAATTCCACCTTATCGAGGTTCTCGCGCGCGCCAATCTGGCCGACGGCAATGTTTTCCCAGGCGGTCATGTCGTAGCGCATGAAATCCTGGAAAATCACGGCAATGTTGCTGGCATAGTCGTCCAGATCGTACTCGCGCAGATCGACTCCATCGAGAAGAATCTGGCCTGCTGTAGGATCGTAGAGGCGGGTCAACAGTTTGACGATGGTGGTTTTGCCTTCGCCATTCTCGCCAATCAGGGCGATTCGTTCGTCGGGCTTCAGAAATAGATTCAAATTACGAAGAATGGGCCGGTCGCTGCCCGGGTAAGAGAAAGTAACCTCGCGAAATTCAATACCCTCTTTGATAGGCCGTGGAGTTTTTACAGCGTTCGGCTTTGAGAACACTGTGGGACGAACGGCGAAAAATTGGAGCAAATCCGTCAAGAATAGCGACTGGTCGGCGATGCTGGAGAAGGTGGAAAAAATCATCTGAAGGTTTGCGCTCGCCCCAGCGATCGCGCCAGTCAGGAAAACCAGCGTGGCGACGGTCATCTCACCCCGCACTGTTTCTAGAATGACGTACGCATATGCGCCGTAATAGCCGACGGTGGTGAGTAGCGAGAGCAGCGAGCTAGCCAGCAGACGACGCTTCGCAAGCGCGACATTTTGGACAAAAATGTCGTCAGACAACTTTTGAAATCTATCGGTGAGGTACTTGCTCAAACCGAACAGCTTTAGTTCTTTCGCGCTATCCTTGCTGGCGCCCAGGAATCGCAGGTAATCGATCTGGCGTTTTACGGGTGTCTGACGAAATGCCTGCGCGTATCCCAGAAAAGCAAAATGACTTTCCCCGAGAAAAGCTGGAATCACACACGCGATCAACACCACTAGGAGCCATGGCGAGAAGAACAGGATGCTGGCTGCCAAGGACACAGTGGTGATGACCTGTTGGACGAGTCGCCCTAACTGCTGGACCATTCCCAGACGATCGGTAGCTTGCACCCGAGCCCGCTCGAGTTTGTCGTGAAACAGCGGGTCTTCGTAGGACGCCAGATCCAGTCGCGAAGCGTGATACATGATGCGCACGCTGATGTGGCGGATGAATTTGTCGGCCAGCAGAGTGTCACAGTAATCCACGCCGCGGTTCAATATGGACGCAAGGCAAGCCAAGCCAAACTCTAGACCCACCAACCACCAGAAATGGGGCCGGAGTGGAGTGCCGGACGCTACGTCCACGGCCTTGATGATCAATCGACCTACAGCTAATAGGGCCAGCGGGGATAGGGCCACGATGGCACGAAGAACTAAACCCCAGGTGACGACCGCAGGACTCGAGTCCCAGATTATTTTCAAAACAGGAGGGATGTTTTTCAGGGACTGGAGGCGAGTGCCCCAAGCCCGATGAAACTTCTGGCCTGTAGGGTCGGCCACTGTGGGCATTTTTAAGATACCGCCAGAATTTGTGTCGGCAATTGGTTAAAGCAACGCGGTGAGAGACTTGCCGGGACGATCATATCAGCAAGGGCTGGACGGAGACAATCACGCCATCGGGATTAATCGTATCCCCCAGGCGGCAGCGCGAGCAATACTGGCAAATCCTTACAACCCACTGAAAAGTCAGATTCTGGAGCGAGAGGCTAGGCCTAAAGTCGCGGCGCAGGCGAAAATTGCGGTGGAGATGATGCAGAAACTGCGAGCTACCGTGGCCATAGCATGGGTTCCAATTCCGAGGAGCACAGCCGAAAGAAGAGCTGCGAGAAGCGCGATTGCCAAGACGACTTTCACAGAAACCTCCTACGACACGCGACCGGGCATAACGGGTAAATGCAAGCGGCAGTCCAAAGGTTTATTCATATGCTTCTTATACTTACGGTGTACCTGTCCTTTGGGGCATAGGAATTTTGGGAGGAAAAAAGTAAATCTTGCATAGTCAAGCCGTTAGGCGATCGGGCATTGCCGGTCATAACCAGGCGCACTGCGAAAACCTGTCCTCCGGCACAGGTCGCCGATTCGGGAAGCCGCCGATGATTTCCGGGGTTTTAGCGGAGTTTTTTGAGGTCGAACGTCGCTTTGATGATCTTGCCTTGGGGAGTCACGACTTCCATGGTGGTCAGGTCGGAAGCCACGTCCTTAACATCGTACTCCAACCACACGTTTTCTCCGGTCAGGACCGCCGGAGCATTGTTGGTGGCAGTGGAATGAATGGGCTGATTGCTGATCCCGCGAGATGGAATGGTCTTACCGTTCTGTTTCAAGTTGAACTGGAAGTTTTGCCAGAAATTCTCGGGTCGTATGGCGCTTTTTTCTGACCCTGTGGCGGGCGCCGGGGTTGGCACCTCCTTGGACTCGGCAGTTTTCGGGTAGGCCGAGGGTAGCATCAGGGTCACATTCACCTTTACGGTATTTCCGTGGCTTTTGTAGTCCTGGATGGCCTGCTCCTCCGAATACCCGTCAGACGCCTTTTGGCGGCATCCATCGACGATTTGAGCAAAAGGAGTAAGAAGTTCGATCTGGGCGATGTGAACGTCGTTTTGCGGCTCGGTAATCTGGGTCAGATAGGGAGCGAGGAAGTCGCCCGTTGACTTGTCGTTGCGTTGCCCGAGAATATACGCTTCATGGATGGCGCGCGGGTCGAGCTGTTTATCATAGGCGTTGGCCACGGGACTCAAGATGCATAGAGCTGTTGCTATGGCTGTGGGGATTCTTGTCCTCATGAAGCCGCCCAGAAGTGCATTCTGCACCTTAGATGGTTTGCAGCGGGGTCCGGCGTTTTTTTTGATCGCACAAGCGCCATTTTCCATCGTGATCTGCCATTCCCTTAGCAACGAGTAGCGGTGTCGGTTACAGGGAAGACCCTATGTCTTTCATACTGCAATAACACGTATTCTTTTTTCGCGAAACTTTGAGCATAGCGAGCAGGTGACCGACGAGGAACCCATGGCCACCTGCTCCTCGTTTTTTTGCAGGCGGCTGCGGCAAAGGCCGGCCGCAACATTCAACCACCTGCGATTCACACTTAAACAAAGGCTTCAACTCTATGGGTAACTCGGATTCTATCCCTCCGCTAGGTGTTATTACTCTTCCCGGACAGGGCTGGCGGTTTGTCGTCTGGGCGCCCGCCGCCGAGGAATTGAGCGTTCACATTGTGGGGGACAGCGATCGTGTCGTGCCAATGCAAAAAAGTAATTCAGGGTATTTTGAAACTACGATTAAGGGATTGAAGCCCGATGTCCGATATTTTTACCGCTTCGAGGATGGACGGGAATTTCCGGACCCTGCCTCGCGCTTTCAGCCTGAGGGCGTTCACGGGCCATCGCAAATTGTCGATTTGAAGGATTTCCAGTGGACGGACTCGTCCTGGCGTGGACTCGAGCTGGACCGTAGCATAATTTATGAAGTGCATGTTGGGACGTGCACTCCGCGAGGGACGTTTGAAGCACTGATTCCCCATTTAGCAGCTCTGCGTGAACTGGGGATTACGACCATTGAATTGATGCCGGTGGCGCAATTCCCTGGCAGCCGCAATTGGGGTTATGACGGGGTGCAACCGTTCGCGGCACAAAATTCTTACGGCGGTCCGCGCGGTCTTCAGAAATTAGTGGACGCGGCGCACGCGCATGGTTTGGCCGTTGCTCTGGACGTGGTTTATAACCACCTGGGGCCGGAAGGTAACTACTTCGACGCCTACGGTCCGTACTTCACGGACAGGTATCGGACTCCGTGGGGCAAGGCGATAAATTACGATGGGCGCGACAGCGACCCAGTCAGACATTTCTTCATTGCGAACGCACTGCACTGGCTGGAGGAGTATCACATCGATGTGCTGCGCCTCGACGCTGTGCATGGGGTTTTTGATTTCGGCGCGTGGCACTTTCTTGCGGAGCTGCAACAAGCGATGAAGTCGCTGGGAGAACGCCTAGGCCGGAAACTTTACCTCATCGCGGAAAGCGACTTGAATGATTCGCGTCTGCTCAGGCCGCCGGCGCAAGGCGGGTATGATTTAGCTTCGCAATGGAGTGATGATTTTCACCATTCACTCCATTCTCTGCTCACCGGCGAACGTGCCGGATACTATTCCGATTTCGGCGATGTCCATCATTTGGCTGTCACGATGCGGAATGGCTGGTTTTACGCCGGACAGCATTCGAACTTCAGGCGGCGGAGACACGGTAATTCCCCGACCGGTCTGGCGCGATCCAATTTTGTGGTTTGCATTCAGAATCACGATCAAATCGGCAATCGCGCCAGAGGCCAGCGGCTCAGTGAGTTAGTTAATTTTGAAGGATTGAAGCTGGCCGCGGGTGTAACGGTGCTTGCGCCATTCATTCCACTTTTGTTTATGGGCGAGGAGTATGGTGAGATAGCGCCGTTTCAATACTTCACGAGCCATGCCGATCAAGCGTTGATTGAAGCGGTACGCAAGGGGCGCCAGGAAGAATTCGCAGCATTCGCGTGGGAAGGAAAAGTACCAGACCCGCAAGACGAAGCCACTTTCAACAATTCAAAACTCGACCACGGGTTAAAAACCAAAGAACCGCATCAAACGCTGCGAGCACTCTACAGGGAATTACTCGCAATCAGACGCGAATACGCTTTGGCCGGATCAGCCAAATTGGAAATTATTGAGAATGGAAGCGCGATAACCATGGTCGCCGAGGACGGCGCTTCGAAGATGCTGGCGGCTATTTACGAGTTTGGAAAAGGCGAACGTACCGTTGATGATCTATCCTTGCCGGCAGGCCGCTGGTCTTTGCGGGTCAATTCCGCGGATCAAAAATGGCGCGGACCCGGAAATTTTTTAGCTAAGGAAATAGAGGCAGGAGATCCGCTTACGCTGTCCGCACAGTCGTTCGTGATACTCGAACGAGTGAATTCAATTACGGAGTAATCATGCGATACGTCTGTGTTCACGGTCATTTCTATCAACCGCCCAGAGAGAATCCTTCACTCGAAGCGATTGAGTTGCAGGATTCCGCTTATCCATACCATGACTGGAACGAACGCATCACCGCGGAATGTTACGCCCCCAACGCTACCTCGCGCATTCTCGACAACGAACAACGCATCATCAAGCTGGTAAACAATTATGGAATGATGAGCTTTAATTTCGGCCCGACGTTGCTTTCTTGGCTGGAAGCGAAAGCGCCGCGCGTGTATGCAGCGTTGCAAGAAGCCGACAAACTGAGTTCTCACAAATTCGGAGGTCATGGTTCAGCTGTTGCGCAGGCGTACAACCACATGATTTTGCCGCTGGCGAACCGGCGTGACAAAGTCACCCAGGTTAAGTGGGGCATCGCAGATTTTGAGCATCGCCTCAAACGCCGGCCGGAGGGCATGTGGCTGCCGGAGACTGCGGCGAACACGGAAACGCTGGAAGTGCTGGCGGAAAACGGAATTTTGTACACCATCATGGCGCCGCGCCAGGCGAAACGTGTGCGGCGCAAAGGCGGGCGAAGTTGGAAAGACGTCAGCGGCGACCGCATCGATCCCAGCCGCGCTTATCTCGTTAACTTACCTTCGAAGAAAACCATCACTGTTTTTTTCTACGACGGGCCGATATCACAAGGCGTGGCGTTCGAAGGCTTGTTGAATGACGGCAAACGGTTCGCCGATCGGTTGATCAGCGGCTTTTCCGACGCGCGCGACTGGCCACAGCTTTCGCATATTGCTACGGATGGGGAGAGTTATGGTCACCATCATCGCTTCGGCGAAATGGCGTTGACGTATGCGCTGCAACGCATCGAAAACGAAAAACTGGCGGAGCTCACCAATTATGGGCAGTTTCTGGAACGCTATCCGGCCGACCATTTTGTGGAAATCGTGGAGAACAGTTCGTGGAGTTGCGTACATGGGGTGGAGCGCTGGCGTGCGAATTGTGGATGCAATTCAGGAGGCCACCCCGACTGGAATCAGGAGTGGCGTGGACCCTTGCGCGCGGCGCTGGACTGGTTGCGCGATAAAGTGAATCCGCTGTTCGAAGAGAAAGCTTCACCGCTGTGGAAAAATCCATGGGACGCGAGGGATGAATACATTCGCGTAATCCTCAATCGCTCAGACGCCAATGTCGAAGCGTTCTTCAATAATCACGCGACTCATGGATTGAGTCCCGAAGAACAAGTTACGGCTTTGAAGCTGCTGGAGATGCAAAGGCACGCCATGCTGATGTACACCAGCTGCGGATGGTTTTTTGATGACCTTTCGGGACTTGAAACCGTGCAGGTAATTCATTACGCCGGGCGCGCTGTGGAATTGGCCAAGGAATTTTTAGACGCCGAAATCGAACCGCAGTTTCTAGAACATTTACGCCAAGCGAAGAGCAACCTGCCGGAGCACGGCGATGGAGCTCAAATTTACGAGAAGTGGGTAAAGCCGGCAGCAGTGGACATTGAAAAGCTTGCAGGCCATTACGCCATCAGCTCGCTATTTGAAAATTACGGTGAGAAGACCGGCATCTATTGCTATGACGTGGACAGGGAGCAATATTCACTGGAGGCCGAAGGGAAACTGCGGTTAGCAACGGGCCGGGCGCGTTTCAGTTCCGAAATCACGCGTGAATCCGCAACGATGAGTTTCGGTGTGCTGCACCTGGGAGACCACAACGTTACCGGCGGTGTGCGTCATGCAAATGGACCGGAACGCTACGAAGAATTGAAAGCCAGGCTGATTGATTGTTTTTCGAAAGCGGATACTGCAGCGGTCATACGCATACTCGATGAAGAGTTTAGCGAACATTCTTACTCGCTTAGTTCGCTGTTCCGCGACGAACAGAGAAAAATTGTGGGCTTGATTTTGAATGACTCGCTCACGTCCGCAGCCGCGGCGTACCGAACTATTTACGAAAATCAGGCGCCATTGATACGTTTTCTGAATTCTCTGAACATTCCAGTTCCTGCAGCCTTTAAAGCCGCTGCGGACGTGGCTATCAATAGCCAATTGCGGCAATCGTTCGAACGCCCCGATCTCGACTCCGACAATATACAAAGTTATCTGAAAGAAGCAGCCACCAGCCGGGTGCCTTTAGATACCACGACGCTGGAATTCACCATACGCAAGCGGCTTGAAGAGCAGGCGGCGCGTTTCGCCGAGCATCCCGACGACACGGAAAATGTGCAACGATTTCGGAAACAATTGGAGCTGGCGCAAACTTTGCCGTTTCCGGTAACGCTATGGGAAGTGCAAAACATTTCGTATGGGCCTCTGATGAAGGCTATTGAGGAGCGCAGGTTGGCAGCAGAGAATAACGATCCTGAAGCCTCTACCTGGATGCGGGAATTAACTGCACTCCGCGACGGACTGCGTATTTTGGGCGCTTAACATCATGGTTTCTACCCGCATTCCCCTAGCGACCTATCGGCTGCAGTTCAACAAACATTTTACGTTTAACCACGCGACTCGAATTCTCGATTATCTGCGGGAACTCGGGATTACTGAAATTTATGCTTCGCCCATTCTCACCAGCCGTCGCGGCAGCGGTCACGGCTATGACGTCACCAATCCCAATCGCCTTGATCCTGATCTAGGCAGCGAAAAAGATTTTGAAGTTTTCGTCAGCGAGTTGGAAAAACGCGGCATGGGATTGCTACTAGATATCGTGCCTAACCACATGGCCGCCAGCAGCGAAAATCCCTGGTGGATGGACGTTTTGGAAAACGGCCCGGACTCGGCCTTTTCTTCTTACTTCGATATAGATTGGCATCCTCCTTCGCGAAATCTCGATAACAAGATTCTTTTACCGATACTTGGACGGCCATTTGGTGAAGCTCTGGAGAGTGGCGAACTAAAACTTAATTTTCACGACGGCCAATTCTCCATCGAATATTTCGAATCGTCATTTCCATTGGCTCCGCGAACCTACCGGTCGGTTTTGCAACACCGTATCGGCAGTTTGAAAAAGCTCCTGGATGAAAACTCCGCCCCTTATCATGAGTATCAAGGCATTGTCGCCGCGCTTTCCGCAATCTCCGATCGCGATACCACGCCGATTGAGTCGGCGTCAGACAAACGCGTGCGCTTCGAATCGATACGCGAACGATTACGGCAACTGGCGGCAGGCAGCAAAGAAGTCACGCAATTTATTCAGGAAAATCTTGCGGACTTCAACGGTAAGGAGGGCGATCCCAGCAGTTTCGCCAATCTGCAACGGCTGTTTGGAGAGCAATACTACGTTCTCGCGTTCTGGCAGAACGTCAACGAAACCATTAATTACCGACGTTTTTTCACCATTACCGATCTGGTGGGTATGCGCGTCGAGGATTCACTGGTCTTCGACGCGACGCATAGTTTGATTTTGCGGCTCATCTCACGGGGTGCGGTTGCCGGATTGCGCATAGATCACATTGACGGATTGCGCGACCCGCTGGCGTACCTGAAACGGCTGCAGGAACGTTTGGCGGCAGAAGATGGAGCCATGCCTGGCGGAGAAGCGTACGTGCTGGTGGAAAAAATTCTGGCACGCAACGAAAACCTGCCGGACGACTGGCCGGTGGCGGGCACAACCGGGTACGACTACCTAAACTTCGCGAATCGAATTTTAGTTGAGCCACAAGGCGCAAAAGAGATTGAGCGCATTTACTCCCATTTTATCGGCCGAAAGCTGAAATTTAGCGAGGTGCTGTACCAAAAGAAAAAACTCGTGATGGGCACTATTCTGGGCGTGGAAATGAGGACTCTCGGCCGTCAACTCGGCGAATTGGCAGCTCAAGCTCGTTATGCTCGTGATTTGCCGCGCCACGAATTGACCGAAGCACTTATTGAAACGACCGCCTGCTTTGCGGTGTATCGCACTTACATTCGGAACCTGCATCTGCCACCCGAGGCCACCAAGGTTCTGGAAGAAGCGCTGGCTCAAGCGCGTTCACATATGCCGGGCTTAAATCCGCAGTGTTTTGATTTTCTGCGCGACGTGCTGTTGCTGCTGGCTCCGCCGCACGTTTTGCCGGATCAGCGCGAAGCCCGTCTAAGTTTTGTTTTGCGCTGGCAACAATTTACCGGGCCAATCGTGGCAAAGGGCCTGGAAGACACGGCGCTTTACGTTTACGACCCGCTGGTGTCATTAAATGAAGTAGGCGGCGACCCATCGCCCGATGCCATTTGCCCACGGGAGTTTTTTGAATTTATCGCCGAACGGAAGAAGAGATGGCCGCATTCCATGAATGCCAGCTCCACGCACGATACCAAGCGGGCTGAAGACGTACGCGCGCGCATAAGCGTTTTGTCTGAAATGCCGCAAGAGTGGGATAACCGCCTGCGCCAGTGGGCCGCCATGAATGAGAAATACAAGATCACAGCTAACGGCGGCGCGATGGTTCCCGATCGGAACGAGGAATATTTTTTGTACCAGACGCTTCTGGGAATGTGGCCGCTGGAGCAAGGCGAGCTCGGCGGGGTACTGGGAAGATTGCAGTCGTACGCGGTAAAAGCGATTCGCGAGGCTATGGTGCATACCCGTTGGACACGGCCAAACCTGGCTCACGAAGAAGGATTGAAGAAGTTTGTTGCCGCCATTCTCGACGAGAAACAGAACCACGCGTTTCTCGAGGACTTTTTCAGCTTCCACCGCAATATCGCATTTTACGGGATGCTAAACAGTCTTAGCCAGACGCTACTGAAAATCACGGCGCCCGGGGTGCCTGATTTTTACCAGGGCTCGGAATTGTGGGATTTGCGCCTGGTAGATCCGGATAATCGCGGCACCGTTGATTTTGCGCGTCGCATCGAACTTTTGAGCAGTCTCAAAGAGAAGGGTTCGCGAGAGACCGCTCGGTTCGCCGACGAATTGCTGAAAAACTGGGCGGACGGCCGCATCAAACTTTATTTGATCTCGAAGGCTCTGCGATGCCGGCAGGAGTTTGGCGAGCTCTTTACCGATGGAGGGTTCGTGCCGGCGGAAATATCAGGCGAGCGGTCAGAGAATGTCACCGCGTTCTTTCGCGTTTTCCAAAATCAGCTGGCGTTGGTTCTCGCTCCGAAGTGGCTGGCCGGTTCAGGGATGGAGCAAAATTTGAATGCGCAAGAGAAGTTCTGGGGAAACACCTCAATAGTGTTGCCGAATAATGCAGCCGCGAGTTGGCGAAATGTTCTTACCGGCGAGTCGGTCTGGGCCCAAGGGAATCGACATGCTGGCTTAAGTTTGGGCGATGCGCTAAAGAGTTTTCCCGTTGGGCTGCTTTTATCTAATCCAACCTAATCAACACGGACCGGATTGTTCTCTAGCTGGCTCTCGATGTTGTGAGCCGGATAAGCTCGACTCCTCCGCGGAGAGTGCTTATTCTGAGTGAAGATTCGCTATGGGACTTCCAGACCGCATTCGCGACATATACCGGGATGAAAAAACTCGCAGAGTATCGGCAGAAACGACATTTCGACAAAACGGTCGAACCGTCCGGCAGCGTCGCGCGCGAGGCGAAAGCGCGGTTCGTCATCCAAAAACACGCCGCGACCAGGCTGCACTACGATCTGCGCCTTGAGGTTGACGGTGTTCTGAAATCATGGGCCGTGCCTAAGGGCCCTTCGCTCAATCCGGAGGACAAACGGCTGGCCGTTCACGTGGAAGACCATCCGCTCGAATATCGCAAATTTGAAGGAGTGATTCCCAAGGGGCAATACGGCGGCGGAGAAGTAATCGTCTGGGATCAGGGAACCTATGAATTGGAAGGCCATTTGAATGCCGATGCGCAATTGGCGCGAGGCGAGTTGAAATTTATCCTGCACGGAAAAAAAGTGCGTGGCAGTTTTGTCTTGGTACAGTTGAAAAACTCAAAAGTAAAAAACGAATGGTTGTTAATCAAGCATCGCGATGAATTTGCTGATCCGCTTTGGGACGCAGAAAGGCATGCACAATCCGTAGTTTCCGGACGGACCCTGGAAGACGTGAAACTTGGCCGGCCCGCGCGCGCGCCGCTTGACGCCAATAAAATCAGTTCCCTTCCGGGTGCGCGGAAAGGACCGATGCCGCGCTCCATTCCACTGACGCTGGCATCGCTAAGCGAGAAGCCATTTTCCAATCCAGATTGGCTCTTCGAAGTGAAGTGGGACGGCGTGCGCGGCATCGCTTACGTGGCCAACGGAGAAGTGTCTGTGCGCTCGCGTGCTGGCAGAGAAATTTCACTTGAGTACCCCGAGGTTCGTAACCTGGCGAATCAGCTGGACGCAACCGAAGCCATCATAGATGGCGAACTCGTGGCTCTTGATTCGGCGGGCCGAAGTAATTTTCAAAAGTTGCAGAATCGCGCAGGCGTTCGCAACCCTTCACAGCAACTGCTGGAATCCATTCCGGCCACGTACTACGCGTTTGACTTGCTGTACTGCGATGGCTATGACTTGCGAAAAGTCCCGCTGGAACAGCGCAAGGACCTGCTCAAGCAAATCCTTCACCCCAACAGCCACATCCGCTACTCGGAACATGAAATCGAGAAAGGGAAAGAACTATACGAAGCTGCCAGACAGCAAGCGCTGGAAGGGATTATCGGGAAAAAACGAGACAGCGCGTATGTGGGACAGAGAACTTCGCTGTGGCTGAAATTTAAGATTGTGAATGAGCTGGACGCCGTTGTGTGCGGCTGGACCGCACCGCGACGCAGCCGTGAGTTTTTTGGAGCTCTCGTGCTGGGACTCTACGACGGGCCGCAGCTTGAATTTATCGGCAGCGTGGGAACTGGTTTTGATTACGCGAAACAAAAAGAAATTTACGAACAGTTGCATAACCTCACGCAGGCAAAGAGTGTTTTTAGCGATGTCCCGAAATTAAAAGAAAAAATCGAGTGGGTGCAACCACGCCTGGTGGCTCGCGTGAAGTACGGGAATTGGACCGACGGCGGCCGCTTGCGCGCGCCAGTGTTTCTGGCAATGCGTACGGATGTGTCGCCCGAGGAATGTACGATGCAAGCGGCACGCCCGGATGAAGTTGGCGGTCAAGAAGATTTGGCCGACCGCTCGGCGGACCCAGAAACTCATCGGGTAATACCGGCAGAACCGAATTCGAAACGAGGCGATCGCTCGGCAAGCAATTTAGCCCACTACGAAAAACATACCGCATCTCCGACCAAGCCGGGCGAGAGGGTTTTGACTAGCGGAATTGAAAACGAAATTCATAAAGGTACTTCGGAAACTTTGAATGTCGAAATAGACGGCCATGTTCTGCGGCTTACGCATTTAAACAAAATCTATTTCTCCGAAAGTGGCATACGAAAGCGGGATTTGCTGGCTTATTACTTTCGCGTGGGACATCTCATGCTTCCGTTTTTGAAAGATCGCCCAATGGTGTTGCGGCGTTATCCAAACGGAATTCGAGAAAAAGCCTTCTTTCAAAAGGTGGCACCGGAATCAGTACCCGATTGGATAGACCGGGCCATCGTGCATTCCGAAGAACGCGGCGGGGATATGCCTTACCTGATGGCCAATAATCTGGCGTCACTCCTCTACCTGACGAATTTGGGCTGTATTGACCATAATCCATGGTCAAGCCGTTCGGAAACGCAGGATTTCCCGGACTATGTTTTCTTTGATCTGGATCCCACGCCTGGGACGCCGTTTGCCACGGTACTTAAAATCGCGCGGACCATTTACGCCATTCTGCATTCCATAAAGCTTTCTTGTTTTCTCAAAACCTCCGGCGCCTCCGGCTTTCATATTTTCGTGCCTCTCAAACCGCAATACAGCTACGCGCAGACGAGAGGTTTTGCCGAACTTGTGGGACGCATCGCGGATAACGAACTGCCCGGGCTTATCACTTTCGAACGTACGGTGCACAAGAGACCACGCGGAAAGGTGCTGATGGATGCTTTGCAAAACGCACGCGGAAAGCCGCTCGCAACGGTCTATTCGGCTCGCGCCTATCCCGGCGCATCGGTGTCGACGCCGGTGAATCCCGAGGAATTGAAAACAGAGTTCGCCACTGACCGCTGGAGCTTGAATAACGTGGAGCAACGCATTAAAAAGGTTGGAAATTTATGGGGAGATTTCTGGAACAAGCGACAATCGTTATCGGAAGCTCTGGAATTGCTGGATCAACGGCTATCAGCGAGAAAGAATAAAATGCGTAAAACCCGCTAGATCGCAGTGGACAATTTTTAACTGGGATTTCTTACAACAGCCAGATCCTTCAAAAAATCCAAGGCTCGCAGAAAACTGATTCCACGATTTGTGTCGTCTTTCGCTGGCGAATTCTTTTTGTCCCCGTTGGGCCCAAAATACGTGCCGTTCTGCAACAGAACGTCTAAAGCGTGGATCAAATCGTGAGCCGCGCGCGATTTAAATACAAACCCACGGGCTCCCGTCTCCCGCACGGAGTCCGCAAGGCTTCGGGATTCATGCATGGTGAAAATGAGGATCGGAGCGCTGTTTTTATTCTTGGTAATTTGTCGCGCCGCTTCCAGTCCGCTCATGACGGGCATGGTTATGTCCATGATAATGGCGTCGGGCCGCAGCGATTCAGCAAGCTTGACGGCTTCCTGACCGTTGACTCCTTCACCGCAAATTTCCCAGTCGGGACGCGCCGAGAGAATCGTACGTATCCCCTGGCGCACCACTTCATGATCGTCGACAACAAGGATTCTAACTGGCATAAAAATTTACTCCGTACAAGAAATTATCGCGGTCAGTCGCTACAAACCTGGAACAGCGACGAGATTGTATGGGACATTTCCCGAGATGTTCATTCTCAGGCCGTGGCACTGGCTAAGCCTGAATAATTTATATACAGGATTTGATCTCGGTGCAAGTCTGGCATGTATCGTGACCGCATTAAGGGACATCTTTGTGGATTCATATCGCGTGGAAGAACGCAAAATCACTGATTATTTCTAGGTAATGTAATCTGCCTGGCGTAAAGCTGGGTGACGCGCTCGAGCGTATCGATCTCAGTTACAGGCTTGTCGGGGCGTAGCCGCAAAATGCGTGGGAATCTGAGTGCGTAGCCGCTTTCGTGGCGCTGTGACTTCTGAATGTTGTTGAAGGCCACCTCCATCACTACGGTCGGCTCAACAATTCTGCGAGCACCTAGGTCTTCGATGGTGTGTTGCAGGAAATATTCTGTACCGGCCTTTATTTCCGCGTCAGTGAGTCCCGAGTACGCTTTGCCAATGGTCAAAAGCTGCTGGCCGTCACGCACGGAAAAGGTGTAATCAGAAAGCAGGCCGTGCCTTTTGCCATGTCCATATTCGACAGCGGTCACTACTACATCTAGCGTTGCGAAGGGTTCCTTTAGCTTGAACCATGACCTGCCTCGGCGCCCGGGCGTGTACAACGATTCCGGACGTTTGACGACGATTCCTTCATGGCCAGCGGCCAGCGAATTCTGGAAGGCTTGTTGAATTGCCGAAACAGATTCACAACGAAGTGCCGCGGCGGTATAGATTGGCGATGTATCGCCAGGCGACAGGATTTTTTCCAGCCGTCCGCGTCGCTGCTCCAGCGTTTCGTCCAGCAACAGAGTTCCGTCCTGATAGAGCAAATCGAACGCTGCAAAGCGCACGGGAATTTCGTGTTGTAGCCAAAGATCCAGTTGTTTTCTGCCCAGCCGTTTCTGCAACTCTGTGAATGGAAGCGGCCGCGAACCGTGCCAGGCCAGTATTTCTCCGTCCAGGATCAACTCGCCAGTCAATTTTGCGAAGAACACATTTAGCTCGGGAAACTCCACGATTTCATCGAGCGTGCGCGAAAAAACTCTTACTCCCGCGGCGCTTTTATGCACTTGCGCGCGAATACCGTCATACTTTTCCTCGACCAAGACTGAGCCGTGCCCATCGGGAAGTATTTCGCTGGCGGTTTCAACTGGGGTGGCCAGCATGAAACCAATGGGATGGAACAGTCGCATTCGAACGGACGCCAAATCGTCGGATGCGGCGGAGCGCAGGGTTTCGCCAATGTCCCCGGTCAGCATGTTGCCACGGCGAACTGCATCCAAGGGCCGATCGAAAGCCTTGGCAATGGCCTCTTCGACAAGGCTTTCTTTCAATCCGATGCGCAGGTCGCCAGTTATTATTTTTATGGCGTATTTCACTTCGCCGGCACTCATGTGCTCGAATAAGCCTTTTATCAAAGCCATTTTTTGCGCCGCGCTCCGGACTTCTGGAAGCTGGTTGAAGGTTTTTGCCACTTGTTGTAGTGAGACGTCGGCGGTGCTTGGACGTTTGAGCAACAGATGTTCGGCCATGTCGCCGAGGTCGCCGTGTGCGCGATAACTTTTTCCGAGGTCGGAAGCGTCGGCGACCGCGATTTGAGTGACAATTTTCGCGAGTTGCGAGCCGCCGACGCCCAGGACGCGTTCATCGCAATGCGGAAAGGGCCGCCCAGTCAGGAAAATGACGGCACTGGCGGCATCTTCAAGCGGCAGCGATTTCAAGAGTTCGCTTACAACTATGACCTTGGCGGTTTTTTTGGTGGTTGCGGCTACGGCTTCGCACGTCTCCACGAACCGGCGCATGAAGTCAAGCGCTTGCGCGCTTCATCCCCATCGGCTGGCAAAGTGGGCACCAGAAAGAAGTGCGCGCATCAAAGCCTTGTTTGCGTGAAACGATGGCGCTGCCACAGTGACGGCAGGGCTCGCCGGTCCGCTTATAGACCCATAAACGTTCCGCGACATTTGCACGGCCGGTGGTGCGGCGCATAGGAACATAGGTAGTAATTTTATCGCCAGATGCTTCAGTTACGTTCGCGAGCATGAATTTGCGCGCGTTAGAAACAAGACACTTCAAGTCGTCGTCGGTGAGATCCGACACCGTTCGAAACGGGTTAATTCCACACGCGAAACAAATCTCTGACTTAAAAACATTGCCGATTCCCGAAAGCAGCGATTGCGTAAGCAGGCTGACGGCGATTTCCAAGTCCGGCTGGGCGCGCAATCGCGCTATGACTTCCGATTCATCAAAGTTTTCCCCCAGCGTGGATGGCCCGACGGATTTAAAACCTTCGTGGCGCGTAAGGGAATCCGCAGTGTGGAATTCCGCAATGGGGACGTTAAAGGCCACCGCCAAAATTTTGGGTGTGCCAATTACAACTCGCATGTCGTACCGCCGGTGTTTCCATGTTTCGCCCGGTCGGTAGATATGCCAGCTGCCACTCATCAGCATGTGCGACAGAAGAATGAGGTCGCCCGAAAAGTACATGAGCAGCCACTTGCCTTGCGCCGCCACTTTTTCGACGGTTCTTCCCACGACTCCGTCGTCGACTTCCATGCGAGAAAGGTGCGGCAAAGCTGATTCGAAAGAAGTGACCGTTTGCGCTGCCAGCGCAAGATTCAAGGTGCGAGCCGCGCGATAAATGGTGTCGCCTTCAGGCATCTCACGCGCTTTCCCGAGTTTCTCGGGCGTCGTCGTCTTCGACATCCACGGCCGAATCGGCGGAAACAACGAGAGACTTGGTACGACGCATTTGATAACCGAGTACGGTATTTACGAATCGAGTATCTTCCAAGTGGGAAGCCAGAAAATGTTCGCGTGCGGGAGCGTTGTTGATTTCGCCAATCAAAAGACCTTGTCGGAGATTGAGGCGCCGGATGGCCAGTTCCGCCAGTTTCTTTGCGAGCTCGCGCGCGAATAGGCTGCGCTCAGGTTCAGACTCGGGAAGAAAAACACGTAAAGCCGGATTGCGACGGCGCAAAAAACCGGCGAGCTGTCCATTTATCAAAATCACGCATGCGCCAGCCGTTCGCGCCATGGAATGATGAGTAAGTGGCTCATCGGATTCGCTCTCGATCTTCGGCCAGGGAATCAAAGTGCCATAGGGGTTGGCAGGATCGGTGGCCGCCAAATGCAAAACTTCCGGCGTAGCAGGATCCACTCGGAGGCTGCGCAACATATCCACCGCGGCAGGCATGGCGAATTGCGCGGCACCCAGCCCGGCAACGAACATGCCGCGACGCACCCAGCCACTGTCTTCCATGGTTTTTAGCGCCGGGTAAATGGTGTTGTAGCCGCCAGGAATATTTTCGGCAATGGCAGTTTCGCGCATCACGATGCCATGCCGCTGTAGGATTTGCTGCGAAATGTTCGCGCTCCATTGCGTAGGGGTCAGCACGACGGCGATGCGTTGCGCGATAAGCGACCAACGGCCATGCGCTTGTCCCGTGGCAGTGCGCGAGCGAAGACGCCGCAAATATCCGGGCGACCCGGGGCGCTCGTCATCAAACACCTCATATTTGCGATTGCGATCGTCGGGCCTCACAAGTTTGCGAAGCGGATAAAACGTATCGTTCGTAATTCTTCCCGCCCACACCAGTTGCCACAGCGCCTCGACAGTGTCGCCCGGGAAACCACCGCCGCACGCGTTGTGAATTTCCGAAAAGAAGGACGCCCCTTGCCTGGCGAGAAATTCAGCAATTTTTTCGGCGCGTTCGGAATGAGGAGTCTGCCCCGGCGCGTCGTGGCCGGCTAGTGTGCCGGCCGCTGGGCTCCCTACCGCCGCGGCCTCAGGCAAACGCAAGAGCGGCAAAGACTCTGTCAGGTACAACGCGATGCGGCCATTGCGATCGCCAATTTGTTCGACGCCTACCCAAGTCACTTCGCCTGCCGCCATGAGGGTGTCGAGATTGCCGGGTTGATAGTCTGCAACACGCGCGGGCAAAATTTCTGTCTCCAGCTCCGAAACGACAAGAGTCGCGCCCTGTAAGGCCTCAATGGTGTCGAGCAATGCGTCCAGCCCGCGGCGCGGAACGGTAATTCCTTGCCATCGCGTCGAGAATCTAACGAACGTCGATTGTTCGACCGGCTCGATTTCGCGGCGCAAACGCGCGAGGCTTTTCCTGCGGACCTGCCGCAACACTTCCGGATCGCACCATTCCCGGTGATGACCGTTGGGCCTGAACTCGCCTTCCAACAATTTGCCTTGAGAATTTAATTTACGCAACACGGCCTCGACCACGGGCGTCTGCAACCGGTAGCGCGTTGCGATATCGGCAGTCGTGAATGGAGCGTGAGTACGCGCGTACCGGCGAATTATCTCCGTCAGCGGGTCGGTCGGGGCTTGAAGAAAGGCCTCGGGCAGGCCGGGGGGCAGCGGCGTCCCTAACGCATCGCGGTAACGGCCTGCATATTCGGCCGGGATGGTGCGCTCTTCACCGGCAATGCGCACGCGCACGGCGCGGCGCGCATTGATCAATTCCGCGGCCGTGGCAGCGACGTCCTGACTGGCGCAGCGGGCTGCAATTTCGGCGTCGGACAAATCACCAAGTTTCAACAACAAGTCGTGGAGGCCGTCGGCGTGACGAGCCTGGTAGTCCGCCTCCAAGGCCTGAAGTTTTGCTTCCACTTCATCCAGCGCGGCCCCGTCAAGCAACTCGCGCAAATCCGTATCGCCGAGTAACTCTTCCAGCTGGGATTGATCGATCGATAGAGCCTGGGCGCGGCGCTCGGCCAGCGGCGCATCACCTTCATAAATGTAATTCGCGATGTAGGAGAAAAGCAGCGCGCCTGCAAATGGTGAAGGCTTGTCGGATTCCACGCGCGTCAATCGAATTTCGCCACGCTGAATCTTGCTGAGAATGCTAGCAGCCGCAGGCAAATCAAATACGTCGCGAATACATTCACGATAAGTTTCGAGAATTATGGGAAACGAAGAGAAGCGGGAGGCCACGGCCAATAAATCCGCGGCACGCTTGCGTTGTTGCCACAACGGCGCGCGTATACCAGGTCGACGCTTTGGCAAAAGCAGCGCGCGCGAGGCGGCTTCGCGAAATTTGGCGGCAAATAGTGAAGTTGAACCCAGCTGGCGCAACAATAAATCTTTAAATTCCGCAGGGGACAACACAAAATCTTCGATTTCTACGGCGGCGTCACTGTCGGGGAGGCGCAAAACAAAACCGTCGTCGGACCACATGGATTCGACTTCAATTCCACGTTCAGCGCGCAGTTTAGCGGTCACGGCCATGCACCACGGAGCGTGCACGCGGCTGCCAAAAGGAGTCAGGACGCATATACGACGATCGCCGAGTTCGTCGCAACAGATTTCCACGATCACATCCTCGTCGCTCGGCACGCGCTGCGTCGCCGCAACTTGATCCTGCAGATAGCGAAGCAGATTTTCGGCGGCGTTAACATCCAGGCTATGTTCTTCAACGAGTTTGGAAAATGCCGCGGAGCGCGGCAAGGCAAGCAATTCGCGAGACATGCGTCCTATTTTTTCGCCGAATTCGGTTGGCCGGCCAGCGGTGTCACCATGCCAGAAGGGCATTTTGCCCGGCTCGCCGGGCGCTGGAGAAACGAGCACGCGATCATGAGAAATATTTTCGATCCGCCACGTGGAGGCCCCGAGAATAATCGTGTCGCCCGCCCTGCTTTCGAAAACCATCTCTTCGTCCAATTCACCGACACGGGCGCCTTTGGTAGCTCCGGCCAGAAATACTCCGTACAAGCCGCGATCTGGAATCGTGCCACCATTAATTATGGATACCTGTCGCGCGCCCTGACGTGTCGTTAATTTATTAGCAAGCCGATCCCAGGTGAGGCGAGGCCGGAGTTCCGCGAATTCGTCCGAGGGATAGCGGCCGGAAAGCATATCCAGCAAGTTCTCGAACGCTCCCAGCGTTAAGCCCGCATAGGGGGCCGCGGATTGCACGACCTCGAAAATGTCGGCGACATCCCAGGGCTCCACCGAAACCATGGCGACGATTTGCTGCGCGAGCACGTCGAGCGGGTTGCGTGGGTAATGCACGGACTCAACTTTGCCGTCATACATGGCGCGAGTAATGGCCGCGCAGGCGACCAGGTCGGCGCGATACTTGGGGTAAATGATGGCCGAACTGACGGCACCGACGTGGTGACTGGCGCGCCCCACCCTTTGCATGCCGCTGGCGACCGATGAGGGTGATTCGATCTGTACCACCAGATCGATCGCACCCATATCGATGCCCAATTCGAGAGAAGACGTAGCTACCAGGCCGCGCAAAGTTCCGAGCTTCAATCGATCTTCAATTTCTTTACGTTGCGCCACGGCCACGCTGCCATGGTGTGCACGCACCAGAATTTCGCCGGCCAATTCATTTACTGCCGCGGAAATTCGTTCCGCGAGGCGCCTGCTATTCACAAAAATCAGCGTTGAACGATGAGAGCGCACCAGCTCGAGCAGCTTTGGGTGGATGGCACTCCAAATGGAGGGTCGCGTCGGGCCCTGTGACGCCGGTCCACTTGGCAATAGATCGACCTCGTCGAGGCGCGTCATATCCTCGACGGGAATTTCCACGCGCAGATCAAGACGCTTCGGTTCGCTGGCGTCAATTATCGTAACTGGGCGATAGACGACAGCGGGCGTATCGCTCTCTGGCTCAGGCAGAGTTTCGGATTCATTAGTCGTAGGGGTCGAGGGCAATACTTTGGTACGGCCCGTCTCGACACCACCGAGATAGCGAGCTACCTCTTCCAAGGGACGCTGCGTGGCGGAAAGGCCAATCCTCTGTAATCGCCGCCCACACAAATGTTCCAGCCGCTCCATCGACAACGCCAGATGCGAACCGCGCTTGCTGGGCACCAGCGCGTGAATCTCATCAATGACCACCGTTTCGATCGAGCGCAACGACTCTCGAGCATTGGAAGTCAACAATAGATAAAGAGACTCGGGCGTAGTGATTAGAATGTCCGCCGGATGGCGCAAGAACCGCGCGCGCTCAGCTGGTGGCGTGTCCCCCGTGCGGATGGCAACTTGGGGCTCGTGGAATTCAGTTCCCAGTCGTTTGGCCGCTTGCGCGATACCGACAAGTGGCGCCCGTAAATTGCGCTCCACGTCGACGGCCAACGCTTTAATCGGTGAAATGTAAAGAATGCGGCAGCGGCGGTGCTTGTCAGGGGCCGACGTAAACATGAGCCGGTTGATGCACCAGAGAAAGGCCGCTAAAGTCTTTCCCGTCCCGGTGGGGGCAAGAATTAAGGTCGATTCACCGCGTGCGATTGCCGGCCAGCCTTGCACTTGCGGCTTTGTCGGAGCAGCGAAAACAGCCTCGAACCATTCACGGACCGGGGCCTGAAACAGAGCAGCATCAAGGGTTGCTGAATGGTTCAAGAAAGGATTGTTAGGATCGGACATAGAAGGTTCTCTATTTAGATGCGAAGACCAAGGGAATTGTTGGGAGATCAGGCGAAGTCTTAAGCGGCGTTTTCTTTGCGTTTATTTAACAAGGTGATCGCCATATCGAGTTCCGTCCCAATCAGAATAATCACATTGGCTATGTAAATCCAGGTCATCAAAATCACAAATCCCGCCAATACGGTGTACACCTGAGGAACCGTGGGGCTGTAAAGCAAGAAAACATTAAACCCCACCGATACGAGCACGATCCCCGTCACCGAAAAAATGTTGCCAACGGTAAACCACCGCCAAGGCCGCTTCATATCCGGAAGAAAATGATTGATCAAAGTCAGCGCCACGAACATAAGCAATAACGTGCCTAGCCACCAGGCGATCACGCTCCACCGAAAATGGATGGTACCCACGAATTTGAGTTCACGAAATATCTCATGCGTGGCCCAGTGGCCGAGGGTCCAAAGTCCGAAAGCCATCAGGCAGAAC
>Ga0307475_10000258_pt1 | contig 32783 bp, 31 predicted proteins | sample atmos_gasesECM1C_FD_203317 | JGI IMG/M metagenome (GOLD analysis project Ga0307475, IMG submission 203317) | Hardwood forest soil microbial communities from Morgan-Monroe State Forest, Indiana, United States - atmos_gasesECM1C_515 | ecosystem: Environmental > Terrestrial > Soil > Temperate... | reverse complement strand
GCGTGCGGTAGAATCGCGGAGGCGCGGCGATTCGTTGCCACCGAGACACAGAGGCGCAGAGAAAAGATCGAGACTTGTTGCCAGGAGGCGGCGTGGCCAGAAAAGCAGAGCGAGCAAAGATTCTCAGCAGCAAAGTGGTGTACCAAGGGCCGGTTTTCGGCGTGCGCCGGGACCACGTTCGCGAGCCAAACGGGATTGAGGCGACTCGCGACATTGTGACGCATTCCGGATCCGTCGTGGTGCTGCCAGCTTTCTCCGACGGGCGAATCCTGATGATCCGGCAATACCGCTACGCGGCGCGCGATTACTTATGGGAGCTGGTTGCGGGACGCAAGGATCCGGGCGAGAATTTCGTCCAGGCCGCGCGGCGGGAGCTACAGGAAGAAACGGGGTACACCACGCGCAAAATCAAAAAACTCATTCAGGTGTTCCCTACTCCGGGATTCGTCAACGAGACCATGGTCATTTTTCTGGCACAGGGTCTGACGGAGGGAGCGGCAAGGCCGGAAGAGGACGAGCGAATCACGGCAAGAAAGCTCACGCTCGGTGAGGCGGAGCGCTGGATTCGCACGGGAAAGATACGCGACGCCAAGTCTGTGGCCGGCATTTTGTATTACTCGAAATTCGTGTCAAAGAAGTGAGCTATATTTCTAATTGGTTTTGAGCCGATTAGAAATCTTCCGGCGGTTTGTCTTACGGCACCCTACGGACCCCTATAGTGGCGGCGCTGGCTGAGAACGTGAGACTTAGGGACTAGCGGCTGCACGAGATTTTACACTTGGATCCGGAAACGGAGCGCTCCATGGAAAACCGAGAAGTTGCCAGGATACTGCACGAGACGGCGCGGCTGCTTGAAGTGGACGGCGCGATCATCGGGCGCTACCGGAGTTACGAAAAGGTAGCGGAGCTGATCGCAAGCATACCGGAGCGGATCGAAGACCTTGCCAAAGACGATAAGAAGCTGCGCGAGCTGCCGGGTGTGGGAGAAAACATGGCCGAGCACATTCGCGAGGTCCTCAAGACTGGGGATTACAGCCTGCGGAAGAAACTGCTGAAGAAGTATCCGCCGACGATCCTGGAATTGCTCAAGCTGCAGTCGCTGGGACCAAAGAAAGTGGCCTTCCTATGGAGCACGTTCAAGGTGGCGACGGTGGCGGAGGTCGCCAAGCTGGCGGCCGATGGGAAACTGCGCGACCTTCCCGGGTTCGGCGAGAAGAGCGAGGAAAATATACTGAAGGCGGCGGGGGTCTTCACGCGCATATCGGGACGGTTCCTTCTCAGCGTGGCCGAGGACGCGGCGCAAAAGCTCTGCGCCTACATCGCCGAAGCGGGAACGGCCGTGGAAGCGGTAACGCCGGCCGGGTCGCTGCGGCGGGGAAAAGAAACCGTGGGCGATCTGGACCTAATCGTCACCATGCGGCCCGGACGAGACAAGCAGAAGGATATCGATGCGGTAGCGGAGCACATTTTGAAGTACGCGGGGATGCAGCAGACGCTGGCGCACGGCGAGAATAAAGTGAGCATGGTCCTGTCGAGCGGATTGCAGGTGGACGTCCGGCTGCTTGCGAAGGAAAGTTTCGGCGCGGCGATGCTTTATTTTACGGGCTCAAAGGAGCACAACGTCAATCTGCGTGGGCGTGCGAACGACATGGGTTGGACGCTGAACGAGTACGCGATGACCACGCTCAAGGGCGGCCGCGTGGTAGCGGGAAAAACCGAAGAAGATATTTACGCGAAGCTGAAGCTGGCGTACATCGAGCCCGAACTGCGCGAGAACAACGGGGAAATCGAGGCGGCCGAAAACGGCAAGCTGCCAAAGCTGGTCACGTCGGAAGACATTCACGGCGACTTGCAGATGCACACGACGGCTTCGGACGGCCGGAACACGATCGAGGAAATGGGGGAAGCAGCGAAAAAGCTCGGCTATGAGTACATCGCGCTAACGGACCACTCGAAGGCGGTAACCGTCGCGAACGGAATGGACGAGAAACGCACGCTCGAGCAGATCAAAAAGATCCGGGCGGCCCAAGAGCGCGTCCCTGGAATCCGGCTGCTGGCGGGAATTGAGGTGGACATTTTGAAGTCGGGCAAGCTCGATCTGGACGATGAGGTGCTGGCGCAGCTCGACGTGGTGGTGGCATCGGTGCACTCGTACATGAACCTCGATCGCGCCGCGATGACCGAAAGGCTGCTGGCGGCCATCGAGAATCCGTACGCGCAGATTATCGCGCACCCTACCGGCCGGCTACTGCTGCGGCGCGAAGCGTACGAATACGATATGGAGAGAATTCTGGATGCCGCGAAGGCGCGCGGGGTGGCGATGGAATGTAACGCGTATCCGGACCGGCTGGATTTGAAGGACGTGCACCTGCGAATGGCCAAAGCGCGCGGCGTGAAAGTGGTGATTTCGACCGATTCACACACCACGGGCAACCTGAGGTTCATGAGGTACGGCGTGACGACGGCTCGGCGCGGGTGGATCGAAAAGAAGGACGTAATCAATACGCTTCCGCTCCGCGAGTTCCTAGCCGCGCTCCGTCCGAAGCCGAATGCGGCACAGACCAAGGCGGTGAAAAGGAGGTCGGCATAGCGCCAGCGGGCCGATTGAACTTTTCCGGGGCCACTCTCGTATCTTTGATCAGAGAGAGACGAAAACGCTTCAGAGAGGGACGGGAACGGTTCAGAGAAGGAGGAAAACGCGAATGAGCCGAACGATTTGGTTGGGTGGCATGTTGGCCATGGCGGCGATTGGCGCCTCGTCAACGGCGGCGCCCGTGCGGGCGGATGATTGGTCGAAGTCCTATACGATCAGCAAGCGCGCCGATTTGCACGTCGCGACCGATGACGGCGACGTGAATATAATTTCGTCCGATCAGAAACAGATTGATGCGCACGTGACAACGACGGGCAGCTACCGGATTGGGCCCAGCGATGTGCGAATTGAGGAAAGTCAAAGTGGCGATCGCGTTGATATCGGTGTGCACCTTCCGCGCATGAATTTTCACTTTTTTGGCTCGCGCCACGGCTCGGTCCGCGTGGAAGTGCGCGTGCCGAGGGATCTCGATGTGGACGTGCATACGGGGGACGGCAACGTGGCCATGCAGCCGGTGGCCGGGCGCATTCGCATCGATACGGGCGACGGGAACGTAAGCGCGGATGGCGTGCGCGGAACGGTCCGCATGCACTCAAGCGACGGCCATATCAACGGAACGAACATGGATGGCTCGTTGGAGGTGGATACTGGCGACGGCCGAATCAACGTGCGCGGCAGGTTTGACAGCTTGATTCTGAAGACCGGAGACGGAAGCATCGAGGCGGAGGCGGCCAGCGGTTCCAAAATAGCGAGCAGTTGGATGCTGCATTCCGGTGACGGGCATATCAATTTGCGGTTGCCGAGCGATTTCAGCGCGGACTTGGACGCGCATACCGGCGACGGGCACATTACGCTGGATATTCCCATCAGCGTGGCGGGATCGCTGAGCCGTTCGTCGATACATGGAAAGATAAATGGCGGCGGAGGGTCGTTGAGCATTTCTTCGGGCGATGGGTCGATCCATCTGGAAAAGCTGTAGCGGGGTCCGGCACTTCCCGGGGCTAAAGCCGATCTTAAGCGGGCGCTTTTTTCGGGAGCGCTGAAGCGCTCCTTCCCACCTCTGCAGAGCAAAGGCAAAGAGTTTCCCGTGGGTGTATTTGGATTTAGACGCGACGCCTCGCGAGTGACACTCATGGAAAGAGTTAAGGCCGTTTCCCATTCTAATTGTTGGACTTACAGGAAACGCCTGATTGGAACTGCGGATGCACTACTTCAGTGGGTTGGGAAAAGGAGTAGGCGAAATGATTGCAGTTGCCATGGGCGGGCTTTTGGCAGTAATCGGGTTTCTGTGCGTTTCGGACGGTATCGCCTCGCTCGGATTGAAGTCGACCAACGAGCGGAGCGACGACGGCTCTGCGGAACGGGCGGGCGGAAAGTAGCCCGCTGCATCGGACGGGTCATTTGAGTTCTCCCGACTGCAGCTTTGCATGCGAGTCTTTGTCTACCGCGAATTTGCCTGCGAACGGCCATGGCCGATGATGCACAAAGACAAAGATGGAAAGTGGACGAATTTCGGCGACTTTAAGATCAGCCGGCCGCCTCGATAGAAGAGTAGCGCGGGGTCAATGCCGGCCCTTAATGCGTGATGAACGCTTTTCGAGGGCAAATGAAGGGCCACGTTGCATCTCGGGTGAGTCGAGGCGTCGGCTCACCACAGCGGAGCTACTGATTCTTCCTTGAACACCGGCGTGGGGCCACCATTACTGGAGAGGTGAATCGCAACCAGGAATGGCTTGGCTTGTGGATCGTACGTCACCGTAATGCTTCCGCCTCTGCCCCGCGAGCCATCAAAGCCGCTCCGTCCGGCTGCGCCGTCGCGTCCGCTATTTCCGTTGGGCGACCCGACGCCGCCGGAGCCTCCGCGGCCCCCGCGGCCGCCCCTTCCGCCTGACCCACCGGGGCCTCCGTCAGCTTTCACCGTCAGCGAGCCTCCCTGCGGATCGACTAGGTAGAGTCGCTGCTTTCCTGCTGCGGACACACTTATTTGCAGGAGAGGATGGGGCGTCGACCTGAACGCCACGCGTACTTGTACCGGAGGAGCGTCTCCTCCCTTGCCTCCGTCCTGGCCATTTGAGCCGTCGGTGGCGTCGCCGCCGTCTCCGCCCCGAGAAGGATTATTCGGATCCGTCGAACCCATGCTACCGCTCGTCCCGTCCATTCCGTCGGCGCCGTTCATTCCGCTCGAGCCGGCGCTGCCGGAGAAATTCGCGCTGAAGGTGTAATCGTAGGTGACGGGAATGTCGAGCTCGGCGCGAAGGTCGGGATGGCTGGGCACGGTGACGGTGACATGCGCGACTTTACCGTCGCTGATCCGTGGGTCTTTGGGAAGGGTCACATTGCCCTTTTGGTCAGCGCTCACGACAGTTGGCGTTACCGTGAGATCCTTCCAAAGAACCTTTCCCTTACCCTGGCCCTCGGTTAGCAATAGCTTGCCGTCCGGCTGGGTGAACGTCACCAGCAGCGGCGACTTCTCTCCCGGAGCGATTGCCGGGCCTTTGGGCAGGCTGGCTTCGATGGACGCGACGGGAATCTTGGCCAGGTAGACCCTCATCCCCAGCTTCACCTTTACGGACGTGCACGCGCACAACGCAAGCAAGAAGACCATCTCCAAACAGACCATCCCGGTAGTGCCGGTCGAGCGGGAGATCGAGAGCCGCGTATTGGCGTTCGCCGATTGCGTTCGGGGTACGGCACACCGGGAAGTAATTCGCATATTTGATTGACGCACTTAGGCGAGTAGGGGTTTCAGTCGTCCGATAAACCGTTCTGCCCTATTGGCAACGCGGGAATGAATTTGCAAATCGCGACAAGATGCCGCATCATGTTTTTTCTTCAAATGGCCCAAGCTCCGCTTTTGAGAGCGCCTTTCGTTTTGAATCTTGACGCTCAGGGGCGCGCGGCAACTTCTTCAATCTAGAACTGGGGGAAACTGAATGCGCAGGCCCGTAAGCATCGCTCCGCCAAAAGGAAAGCTGGGAGTGCTGACGCCCGGAATGGGCGCGGTAAGCACGACGGTGATGGCGGGGGTGGACTTGGTGCGTCGCGGACAAGCAGTGCCGGTCGGTTCGCTGACGCAGATGGGAACGGTGCGACTAGGAAAGCGGACCGAGAATCGCACGCCGAAAATCAGGGAGTTCGTGCCGCTGGCGGGTCTCGACGATATCGTGTTTGGCGGCTGGGACGTTTTCCCGGACGATGCGTACCAGGCGGCGTCGAAAGCGGGCGTGCTGGATGCAAAGGACCTCGACAAAGCGGCGAAATTCCTCAAGGGCATCAAGCCGATGAAGGCCGCGTTCGACCAGAATTACGTGAAGAACCTTCAGGGTACACACGTCAAGAAAGGCAAGACAAAGTTCGAGTTGGCCGAGCAAATCCGCGAGGACATTCGCGAGTTCAAGAAGAAATCGAAAGCCGACCGGCTGGTGATGGTGTGGTGCGGGTCAACCGAAGTGTTTCTGAAGGCCGAGGACGTGCACAAGGACATGCAGTCGTTCGAGAAAGGCATGGAGACGAATCATCCCTCGATTGCGCCGTCGATGTTGTACGCCTACGCAGCGATCAGCGAGGGAGTGCCATTCGCGAATGGCGCGCCCAACCTGACTTTGGATATTCCGGCGCTCGAAGCGTTTGCGAAGCAAAGGGAGGTTCCGATCGGCGGCAAAGATTTCAAGACCGGACAGACGCTCATGAAGACCATACTGTCGCCGGGGTTCAAGGCGCGGATGCTGGGAATGAACGGATGGTTCTCGACAAACATCCTGGGCAATCGCGATGGCGAAGTGCTGGATGATCCGGGTTCGTTCAAGACCAAGGAAGAATCGAAGCTCGGAGTTCTCGAGTACATTTTACAGCCGAAACTTTATCCCGAGCTGTACGGGAAGATTCACCACAAGGTGCGGATCAACTACTATCCGCCGCGCGGCGACAACAAAGAGGGCTGGGACAACATCGACATTTTCGGGTGGCTGGGTTACCCGATGCAGATCAAGGTGGATTTCCTATGCCGCGACTCGATCCTGGCCGCGCCGATCGTGTTGGACCTGGCGTTGTTTTTCGATCTTGCGAAACGCGCCGGCATGCGCGGAATCCAGGAATGGCTGAGCTTTTATTTCAAGTCGCCCATGTGCGCGCCGGAGCTTTATCCGGAGCACGATTTATTCATTCAGTTGATGAAACTGAAGAATACGTTGCGCTGGATGATGGGCGAGGAATTGATCACGCACCTGGGCGCGGAGTATTACGACTAACTGACTGTGATGCTAGCTTGCAGAGCGCAGCACTTCGGCGAGAAAATGCACCAGCCGAAGCTTCTCGTACCAGCCCGAAGTGCTCTCGGGATCAACGTGCCCGAATACGGGTGTAATCAGAACCCCGCGCAAGATTTGCTTCGGTACTTCCCTTTCCAGCCAGAGGCTCTCCGTGTACGGGATGACGGTGTCAGCAGCTCCGTGGATTATGTAGACGGGCACGCGAAGGTTCTTCATCTGGCCTTGCGGTGAGATTGCTGCAAGGTCGGCAGTGTCGGCGCGGATTGAATTCAGTAGTTGTGGGCGCAGCAAATCAATTCTCCGCGCCATCAGATCCTCCATGGTGGCGCGTCCGCCAGCAGTCAGCTGCGCGAGGAGCGGGCGCGCATTTTCGGGCTGCTCCCAAAGCCAAAAGCGAAGCGCTTCGTGCGCCACGGGAAGGTCGCCAGGAGCGAAAAATTCGGACAGATGCGCGTAAACGTAGACGGATGCTCCGTAATCATGGGCTTTCATGGGAATGACGCGGCTGTCGGAAAGCTCTGCTTCATCGGTGGCCAGGAAGCGCGAGACGCGGGCGAGATCGTCGTAGCCGCCGAAGACGACGAGGGCGCGAAAGTGCGGAGCAAATTGGGGATCGTTGGCCGCGAGTAGTGCTAAACCACCGGAAAAGCTCAGCGCGATTACGGTGACGGGACCCCGATCGAGGCGCTGTTCGAGCCAGATTGCGGACTCGCCAATCGTGACGATGGATGAGGCGTCCACGTGGTAGTCGGCGAGTGCGCTCAAGACCGGAGTGATGACGGCGAAACCGCTTGCCGCCAGGGCTCGCGACAAGCTCACAAAACGAGGATCGCTGATACCGAGATGATGGATCCCCGGCGTGATTACGATTCCGGGCGGGCGCTTCGCCCCTACGGGAAGATATAAGGTCGCGGGTATCGAGCCGGCCGCCGCTTGAATCGTTACTTCCTCCGTCGCGACATCATTCGATTCGAATCGAAGTAGCGGGCTTGAAGCTTGCGGGCTGACGAAATGAACGAGCATCGAATAGCTGAGCAGTTCATAGCGAAGACGCTGAGCCGCGAAGCCGGCGAGTAATAGCGCCATGGCTGCACCCAGCCACAACACCGGAGCGCGGGGTTTCCCCGGGCGTTGCGGATCGCCCGGACCGCGAGTCGTAGAGCTTATTGTGTCGGCCACACGATTGGACATCTTAGGTGCTGAATGCTAGCACGCAAATGTTGCGAACGGTGTCGACTGGAAACCAGGGAAACGCTGAAGTGACGGTCGAAAAGCTCTACTGCTCCAAGAGCTGAGTGAACTGGCGGAGTTCTTCGTTGTTGAGGTCTGAAACGGCGCAGAAGTACATGCCACCGCGTTTCCAGAATACCAAGTTGTATCCCTGGATGGATTTGGCTTGCAAAGGTTCGCTCGCGCCCGGCTCGTCCGGCCAGACGAACACATTGATGGGATGCTTCCGGCGCTGGTACACGAGAGCCGCCACGTTGCGATGATCGACATAATCCAGGCGTCCGCCGACGAGCGCAAAACCCTCGGGCGAAAGATCGCGAACGGGCGGCGAGAAATCGAGCTTGCCGTTAAACCACGGCTTAACATTGTGCTGGTCGTTGGACTCAACGTCGGTGAGATGATTCGGCTGCAGCGAACGGATGTGGCTTGCGACGACTTCCTGGGCGATCAAATCGCCGTTTGAACGGCCACGCAACGACGGCAGCACTTTCCAAGTAAGCAGGAATGCAAACACAATCGCGGCGGCAAGGGCCAGCCAATTCACGACAGCCCGGCGAATCGGAGTCATCGTGGACACGCTTCGGCTTCGGCTCCGGCTTGGCTCGCCGGCGGCTTGCGGAAGCGAGGCGCGAATCTTGGCCTCGAGCGTCCTCGGCGCACGCTCGTAGAGGGACGCCGAGCGAAATGCCTTGCGCAGCGTCTGCTGGCTCCGAAGTTCCTGGGCGCAGTCAGGGCAAGCCTTCAGGTGTTCTTCGATCTCAAGGCTGCGTACGAGATCGAGCTCGCCGTCGAGGTAACCGTGAAGCAGCCGCGCGTTATCGTCGCAAGCCACGCAACCCCTCCTTCTCGCGCGCCCGGAGCAAACAGTCGCGGAGCCGTACGCGGGCTCGCGCCAGGCTCGACATTACGGTACCGATGGGGACATCCATCACTTCAGCAATCTCCTTATAAGAAAGCCCTTCGAGCTCGCGATAGACGATTACCTCGCGATAGCTGACGGGCAGTTCGTCGAGTGCCTCGCGAAGCATGCGGCTTTCGACACCCTGGACCAGCACCATTTCGGCGTCTGGCCGGTCGGTATCCGTGGCGTGAATTTTCTCGTCGAACTCCTCCGCCAGGTCACCGGGCCTATTCTTTTCGAGAAAAGAATAGCCGGTGTTGCGAACGATCTTGAGGAGCCAGGCGCGTGCGTCGCCGCCCTGAAAGCCGGCGAAGAACCGGAAGGCGCGCAGATAGGCTTCCTGTACGATGTCCTCGGCGTCATGCGTATTACGGGCGAGCCAACGCGCAAGATTGTAAGCCGCATCGAGGTGCGGCAATACGATCTGCTCAAAGCGCCCCGAATCTCCTTCCCCGCGCATGCTTTCGGTCATGCGTGGTTAGACTCGCAAGTATACAGACTGGATTCCAGCTATTTTTATTCCAGGTGCAAACCGAGCGCGCCAGCGGCGAGGCAACCTCGATCGACGCTGTGGCATTCGGTTGGGATGCACGAGATCATCACCTACTTGACGATGATTTTCGCGGTCATTTTCGGATGAACCGAACAGAAGTACTCGTAAGTGCCGGGCTCAGTGAAAGTGAACGAAAACTTGTCGTCGGTATCGAGGGCCTTGGACTTGAATTTGCCGCTTGTGCTCACGACTGTGTGCGGCACGTCGTCGCGGTTAATCCAGGTTACCGTGGTCCCTGCCGCTACCGCAGTGTCTTGGGGCATGAAACTGAAGTTGTCGATCTTGACCTCGAGCGACGCCGTCTCTTGTGCCGCGGGAGTGTTATCCCCAGCGTGAATCGCGGCGGTCCAACCAAATGTTCCGAGTAGTGCGGCACACAAAATGCTCCGAGACACAATTCTCTTGACCATAGCTTTTCTCCTTTTCTTGCTTATAGATCTCTTAGCCGCCGTACAGCGACTCCTCCGACTCCGGCTGGGCAATGCGGTAGTTCGATGTTGAACTCGCGCCGTCGAGCGTCGAATCGACGATTGCGAGGGTGTGTTTGCCGCGACGGAAATCCACATTGGTGAGGCCCAGCAAGCTTCGCAGCTTCTCCGCGGGAACCTTCAGTGGACCAGGAGACGGCGCCGCGCCTGGCTGGGGCTGTGGAAATGCGGTAGACATGGCGGTATGGAACGTGACATTTCCCTCCACCTTCTGCATCACCTGATGGATATGCCCGTTGAGGACAGATACCGAGCCAAATCTCTTGAGATACGCGAGGGCTTGTTCGCTGTCCTCAGTGCCCCAGCCCCATTCGGGGTAAGCGGCCCAGAGCGGGATGTGCGCGAAGACAACGATCGGCGTGCTTGGTTTCAGATGCTTGACGTCGTCCTCGAGCCATTCGAGCTGATCGTGGCCGAGCGTGCCGAGTCCGCCGGCTTTTAGGTTCATCACGTTGACAAGACCGATGAAATGGACTCCCTTCTGGTCGAAGCTGTACCAGCCGTCGCCCTTGGAGTCTTTGCCGAAGCGCTCGCGGTACTGCTGGCCGTTGTCGTTGAGGACGTCGTGCTCCCCCGGAACGTAGAAAATCTTGTCGGTGCGAATCGTTTTGAGCGTTTGTTCGAGGGTGTCGAATTCAGAGGCTTTCGAGAGGTGGCTCAAATCTCCGGTATGCAGGATGAATTCGGGCGCTTGCGGTAGTGCGTTGATCTTGGCGATGGCCTCGCGAAGAGTCGCGGTGACGTCGGGGTTCGCGGCTTTGTCGAAGCCGATATGGCTGTCGCTGATTTGCACAAAGCTGAGTGCGCCCTTCATGGCCGCCTTGTCCTGCTTGGTGATAGAGCCTATATCGCTGAGCGCAAATGACTTCAAGACACCGGCTTGAAGAACGCATAGTGTGCCGGTTCCCGCCCAGGCCATGCATTTGAGAAATCCGCGGCGGTCGACGCCGTCCTTGTTGAAATTGTCCTTGATGAAATTTCCCATTTCGCCTCTCCCTTTGTCGAGCCAGCGTTCCGCGGAGCTCGCCCCGCCCGTCACAGCTAAGACAGGCACCGGAGGGAAAATATTCCCGTCAATTCATACTTTCTGCGGCCGAAGTGCCCCGAGAGCCCGAGCTCCGCATTTCCAAAGGGAACAGTTGCCTCCACTTCGTTCGCGGCAACAGGTTGTGCTATCGTGGTCGGTTTCAAGTGGGGTCACGCGAGTCGCGATTTCTCGATGGCTCCCGGAGATTGGAGTTCAAGAACATGAGGACTTTGTATAACGGAGTCGCGCCACCCGCCGGCGGTCGGGCGATTGAATACGCCAACGGTGCATTCCTTATTCCAGACCAGCCGATCATTCCCTTCATCGAGGGTGATGGCACAGGGCGGGACATCTGGAAAGCTTCGCAAAGCGTGTTCGATTCGGCGGTTGCCAAAGCATACCGCGGCAAACGCAAAATTGCATGGTTCGAGGTCTTCGCGGGCGAAAAGTCGTTCAATCAATTCAAGGAATGGCTGCCGACCGAGACGGTAGATGCGATTCGCGATTTTCGCATCGCGATCAAGGGGCCGCTGACCACGCCGGTCGGCGGCGGAATCCGCTCGCTCAACGTGACGCTTCGGCAGGTGCTCGAGCTTTACGCCTGTGTGCGTCCGGTACGATATTTCGCGGGAGTGCCTTCGCCGGTGCGGAATCCCGAGCGGATGAACATCGTGATCTTCCGCGAGAATACCGAAGACGTTTACGCCGGAATCGAGTGGCGATCGGGCACGCCGGAAGTGAAGAAGCTGCTTGCGTTTTTGAACGACGATATGCTCAAAGGAACGTCGAAGCGGATCCGCGAAGATTCCGCGATCGGAATCAAGCCGATTTCGCCGACCGGCACCAAGCGCCTCGTTCGCCGCGCGATCCAACACGCCATGGAGAACCATCGCGGCACTGTGACTCTGGTGCACAAAGGCAACATTATGAAGTTCACCGAAGGCGCTTTTCGCGACTGGGGATACGAGCTGGCAACCGCTGAGTTTCGCGGGCGGGTGGTGACGGAACGCGAAAGCTGGATCCTCGACAATAAGGACCGCGACGCAAATATTTCGATCGAAAAGAACGCAGAGATGATCGAGCCAGGCCTTGCGCAGGCCACCGAAGAGTTCAAGAAATCCGCCTACGCTGAAGTGAAAAAGACCCTTGATGCAATCTATCCGACACACGGCCACGGCCAGTGGAAGAACAAAATCCTAATCAACGATCGAATCGCGGATTCGATCTTTCAGCAGGTGATTACGCGAGCGGACGAATATCAAGTGCTCGCGACTCCCAACTTGAACGGCGACTATCTTTCGGATGCTTGCGCGGCGCAGGTGGGCGGCCTTGGAATGGCGCCCGGCGCTAACATTGGCGACGGTTACGGAGTTTTCGAAGCGACGCACGGCACCGCACCGAAATATGCCGATAAAGACGTGATCAATCCCAGTTCCGTGATGCTCTCGGGAGCCATGATGTTTGATTTCATGGGCTGGAAGGAAGCGGCAAAATTGATCGAGAACGGCGTCGCAAGCACCATTCAGCAAAAGCGCGTGACCTACGATCTGGAACGGCTGCTGCCGGGCGCAACGAAACTAAAAACCTCGGAATTCGCCTCGGCGATCGTCGAGAACATGCAATCGGCGGCTGCGGCCGATTGAATTGTGCGGCAGCATCCATGTTGGCATTAAGGAGAGGCAGGAATGCGTAAGAAAGTAACGGTCGTGGGCGGCGGTTTCGTAGGGTCAACGACAGCGCAGCGGATTCATGACGCGGAGCTTGCGGATGTGGTGTTGACGGACATTCTCGAGGGTGTTCCAACAGGTAAGGCCCTCGACATGTCGGAGTCAGCGCCAATCCTGGGAACCGACTCCCACGCGGCGGGCATTTCGACAGCATCGGGAGACTACCGCGACACGGCGAACAGCGACATCGTGGTGATCACCGCGGGATTTCCTCGCAAACCAGGGATGAGCCGCGACGATTTGCTGAAGGCGAACTACGATGTCATCAAGGCCGTGGTCGAAGCGATCGTTAAGCTTTCGCCCGGGGCGATCCTGATCATGGTGACGAACCCGCTGGACGCCATGGCGCAGGCAGCGTTCAAGGTTAGCGGCTTTTCGAAAAACCGCGTGATCGGCATGGCCGGCGTTCTGGATTCCGCGCGCATGAGCGCGTTTGTGGCCATGGAGATGGGAGTGTCGGTGGAGGACGTGCATTCGTTCGTGCTCGGAGGGCACGGAGACGACATGGTTCCGCTTGCACGTTATTCGACCGTGGCGGGCATTTCCCTCCCGGAGTTACTGTCCAAAGAAAAAATCGAGGCGATTATCACGCGCACACGAAAAGGCGGCGCGGAAATTGTGAATCTGCTCAAAACCGGTTCCGCCTACTATGCGCCGTCAGCGGCCGTTGTGCAGATGGTGGAGGCGATTCTGAAGGATAAGAAGAGAATTCTGCCGTGCGCCGCCTACCTGGAAGGCGAATACGGAATCAGCGGACTGTTCGTGGGAGTGCCGGTGAAGCTCGGGGCTCGGGGCATCGAGCAGATTATCGAGATTAAATTGACTGCCGAGGAGAAAGTGGCGCTGGACAAGTCGGCGGGATCGGTACGCGAGCTTGTGGCAGTGCTGGGTCTTTAATGCTCGGCGACGACTATCCAATACGCTGCCATATGAGCCGAACCTTCAGCTTCGTCCCCTCGCGTACGGGAGTCAAGATCAGGCGGTCACCCTCGACCTTGAACGCGCGTACGTATTCCTTTCCGATTTCCGTGGGACGCAAACTGCTCTCCAGGTGATGCGTGACCATCTGTTTCGCAATATCCACCTCATACTTACCGAAATACGCGTAATAACCCTCGAAAGCATTCTTGATCTCCTCGAGCGTCGCTTCCTCGTAGCCCGACGGAAATGACGGTCGTGGATCGCGCATGATTTGGGCGGCCATGTAGCCCGTCGGCGTGTAAACCAACAAGCCACGCGGTCTCGGGCCCATTGAAAAAAGCGCCCGCTTCGGCAAGATGCCTCCGATCGATTTCAAACGCCATGTTCCCAACAGAGGATTTTGCGGGATCTCCGAAACCATGACTTCTCCCAGGTAAGCGCACCACAAGCGCCCAAGAATAAGAATACAACAATGGACCGCGAGATTTTGAGTGCCGGGGGCGTGACCAATGCGCGTGGTGGAGCGCCAAATCCAGGGGCGTCAAAGAAGGATTTGCTAAGATTGAAACGGGAGTCGTCCATAGGCCATGAACCTGTTTCGGCGCAATCGAGATGCCCAGACCCGCCGCGGCAAATCACGCACGGTCGCTCGGAGCGAAGCTCCCACAACACATCGGCTGACGAAGGACCTAGCGCGCGCCGAGGACCTAGCGACCATGCTCGCGAAAAGCCGGGCGGCGAGCGCCATCGAAGTGGCTGATCTGCTCGCTGGAATGTACCTCTATGATTGGGAGCGGCTAGGAAAATACTGGGACAGCGAGGAACAGGTGGAGCTATTTCTTCAACAGATCTGCCGGATCAGCCCTCAGCGTTGGCACCACTGGATTGAGTTGTACGACCGAAATCGAAGCGAAAAAGAGAATACCTGGACACAGCGAATTTTGGGACCTTCAAGAGAAACAGCAAACGCCGGCGATGGGCCGATGGCCCGCTCGATCGAGCTGCAGTCCGTGTTGAAGCGAGCCGAACAAATCGCGCCGCACCACGATCGCCTGGATGGAGGCACTCTTCCCATACTGACGTGCGAGTGCGTGCTTCTGTGCATGGCCAAGAATCCGGAATCGGAGATTGCACATCGCCTCGTTGCGTCGGGGCTCGACGTGTTGACGCTGGAGCGCGACGCCCGATTTCCCCGGCATGCCCCGCTGGACAGTCGGGATTGACAAGAATGATTTTGCTGCTGTTCTCGCCTGTTTCAAATAATCATTTTGAAATTCGGCCACAACACGGCAAGCGGCGCTCGCGGCTTGTGGCAGATATAGATGGGCACGCGTTGCTCGTTAGGCATACCGTAAGGATTCGAGGTGGTGGCGGCCACCCGTGATTCGGCGAATAAGTTCTTGAACTCATTCGAGCGCTCGCCAAACACGATCACGCAGGCGCCGGAATAGTTGCGTGGTCCCCAGTCGAAATAGCTGTTATGGCCGCTTAAGGCCTTCGGAAGTCCAAGTTTGGGGCCGTAGTAATCAATCGCACCGGCCTCGCCATAATTCCCCGCCAGAATCGCACAGTCCGCCTGATCGGCCTTGGGCAAATCATGATAAACACGGGCAACGCTGGCGGCCATGGTGTCCCAGCCGAACATGTCGGCGTACAGCTGCGGAAGTGCGGCCGTGGCGTCGCGCTCGGTCTTGACCTCGCGCGCATAAGGAATCGATTGCGAATAGCGGAAGAACGTATCGACAGGGAGAAGCGGCACGCCGAAGGGAACCGTGAGGAGCCCTGCGAGAACCAGCGCGGATGGGTACGCAACTTTTAACCAGGCCCAACGAGCCGATGCCAAGTATTGCTCGATCGCAACGCCACCCGCCGCAAGAAGCAGTGGGTAGGCGGGCAAAGCATAGTACGACTTGCCGCCCAAGCAAATGAAGGTGCCCAGCACGAAAAGAAAGGTAAGAGCAAGGAAACGGCAGCTTTTCCCTTCTGTTGAAAAAAGCAGCCAAGAAAGGCCCAAAACCCAGACGGGAAGCGCAACCGGGTGCAGGAAAAGTACGTCGTCCCAGAGAAAGCCAATCGGGCCTATTGCCACATTTTTGAATTGCTGCGCGTTGCGGACAACCTCAATCTGCGGCCAGCCGTGCCGCGCTTCCCAGATCAGATTGGGAAGAAAAATTGTGAGCGCTATAACTCCTCCGAGCCATATCCATTTCGAACTGAGAATGCTCGCGTGACCGGAGAACAGCAGTCCCGCAATGAAGCCGAAACCCAAGAGAAGCATGGTATGTTTATTTTCAAGGCCAATTCCCGAGACGGCACCGAAGGCAAGCCAAAGTCCAGGCGAAGCGCCCTTGACGACGCGCACCGCCAAAATGGCGCACACCAGCCAAAGGAACGGCTCAAATGCGTTCATGGAGAAAAAGCTGTCAAAAGCGAGATAGGCAGGAGCGAAGACGACCGAGGTAGCGGCAAGAAACTGCGCGAATCGGCTGCCTCCAAGTTCACGCGCCAGCACGCCAGTTAAGAACACGGTGGCCGCGCCGGTCAACGCAGGAAGTAGACGAATGGCGAAGAATGAATCACCGAGCCAGTGGCGCACGATCCATGCGAGCAGGGCGATAAGCGGCGGCTGGTCTACATAGCCCCACGCTAGATGTTCTCCACAGGCCATGTAGTAAAGTTCGTCCCGGAAGAAGCCGTAGTGGTTAATTCCGGAGAACTGTATGGCGAGCCGGATCGCCGTGAGTCCAAGCAAGAGTCCCGTCGCGTAAATCGTCGATTCCCGCCCGGGCGTGTCGCCGAACGGACCCGCGACGGCATCGTCGACACCGGTTCGGTTCACGGGAGGGACCTCTTGGAAGCCCCGGGGGGATGTCGCCCGCTACAGGATCGAGGCGGTCTTGATGCGGTCGAGATTCGGGAAGTTTTTATCGACGTACGCCTTTCCTTGCGTGGTGATGGCGCCCTGATCGGGACGTTCTCCGTAACCGCTGTAAAGCGTTTTAACAATGTCCATTCCAGAAGTGACCTTTCCGAAGGGAGCGAAGCCCTGCTGATCGAGGAACCCGTTGTTTCCCAGGCTAATGAAGACCTGAGTGGTTCGAGTGTTCGGCCCAGCGGTAGCAAATGTGATGTAGCCCGGCTTATTACTTTGAGTGACGGGATCATCTGTCAAATTGGTGTTGCGCCAGACGGAGTTCACCTTTGGGTCAGCGCTAAGTCCAAACTGAACAACGAAGTTCGGTACGATCCTAAAGAACGGCGCCTCGTCGTAGAAGCCATTCTTCACGAGATTGTAGAAGCGGTCCGCTCCGAGGGGCGCCCATGCGCGCGCGACGTGGATGACGAAATCGCCCTTGGTGGTAGCGAACTTGGCGTCGTACTCGGCGGGGGCCTGCTCGGAGCAAGTGGTCGGCTGCAACAGATTCGGTCCCGTTGGCATCTTTGTTGTCCTGGTGAAGCTTAGTCTTTGGGTTTCGCAGCTTCGCCGGAAGCCGAAGCGGCCGGAGCCGCCACGATCACGGCCGTTTTGATCGAGTCGAGCTTCGGGAAGTTTTTATCGAGATAGGCTTTGCCTTGATTGGTTATTTCGCCTTGGTGATTGGTGGGTTGGTCGGCGTAATCAGCGTAGAACTGTTTGACGACATCCATGCCGGACGTTACCTCGCCAAACGGAGCGAAGCCCATGGTGTCGAGCCGCGCGTTGCTTCCGAGATTGATGAAGATTTGCGTGGTGCGGGTATTCGGTCCGGCCATTGCGTAGGTGACAAAACCCGGCTTGTTGCTCGCTTTCACCGGATCGTCGTTGATCTTGGCCGTATCCCAGGCTTTGTTTACAGCCGGATCGGGACCGAGACCGAATTGGACGACGAAACCGGAAACAACACGAAACAACGAGGCACCGTCGTAGAAGTGGTGCTTCACGAGATTATAGAATCGATCGGCACCAAGCGGAGCCCAGGCGCGCTTGACGTGAATAACGAATTCGCCTTTGCTGGTGACAAATTTCGCATCGAATTCTTCCGGAGCCTTCGCCTTCAGGGTTTCCGGGTGCAACAGAGACGAATCCTTCGGGGGGGTCTTTGGCTTTGCCGTTGTAGATTGTGCCGAGCCGGTTTCTGTTGCCGGAGCAGCCGTTTGATCCCGCGCTGGTGCGGCGATCGTGAAGAAAAATACGAGCGTAAGAACCCACAGCATGGGGACAACGTGTTTCATGACCTACCTCCCATTCGTTTTGCGGTGGCTTCTACTTGCTCCATGATTCGAAGCGTGTTGCCACCGAGGATTTTCTGAGTGTCAGTGTCGGAATAGCCTTTCTTCAGAAGCGCATCCGTAATTTGGGGCAGATGCGATACATCCTCCATTCCGAACGGCATCACCGCGCCGTCGAAATCGGAACCGAGGCCGACGTGGTCCGCGCCGACCAGTTTCACGGCGTGATCGATGTGCTCGACAATCTTCGTCCATTCGACGCGCGGCAATTTGCCCTGTTGGACGAATTCGCGAACGACCTTTTCCGTTTCGACCAATTCACGGGACTCATTTCCGGCACAGCGGGTCTTTGCCTCTTGTTCGATCTGCTTGCCGTATTCCGGATGAGATTTCTGGGCGTCTTGAAATTCCTGGCTAAGGAATCCCACGTGATAATTGATCTGTATCACCCCGCCTTTCGCAGCGAGATCCTTGATCATCTGGTCGGTCATGTTTCGCGGAGCATCGCAGATCGCGCGGCATGAGGAATGGGAGGCGATCATCGGCGCCTCACTGATGGCGAGCGCGTCGTAGAAAGTTTTATCGGCGACGTGCGAGATGTCAACGATCATGCCTAGGCGATTCATTTCGTGGACCACCTGCTTGCCAAAACCGGTGAGTCCGTTGTGTTCTGGCTTGTCGGTCGAGGAATCAGCCCACTCGTCATTGACACTGTGGGTCAGCGTCAGGTAGCGCACACCGAGTGCGGCGAAGTCACGCAGGACACCTAAATCGCTCGCGATCATGTGTCCGCCCTCCACACCCATTAGCGCGCAGATTTTTCCGTTCTTGTGCGCCGCAATCAGTTCGGAGGAGGTCGTACACAATTCGAGGTCCTTCGCGTTTCGCGCAACGGTCTGGCGCACTGCGTCTATCTGATCGAGCGCGCGCTTCACGGCTTCCGCGCCAGTTACCGTCCCCGGTATCCAGATCGAAAAGAAAATCGCGCCGAGGCCCCCTTCGCGCATTCGGGGAATGTCAATGTTTCCGTCAGTGTGGCGCACTCCGAGGTCAAAATGCGGATCGAGCAGACGTTGCGTGCTGTCATCGTGAGTGTCGATGATGAGAGACTCGAAGTGAAGATTGTGCGCCTTCGAAGATGTGTCCGCCTTTTGCGGAAGGACTATCAATGGAAGTACACCGCCCAGCGCACAGCACAAGACCAGCAGAGCAGCACGAGCCATTCGGACCCCTCAGTCCTCCGCGGATGGCAGAAGTACCACAGCAAAGCTTCTCACGCGCATCGTTTCCGTGGGAAACAGATTCCCCGCAGTTGGATCGCTTTGTTTAATCCCGCCCACGAAACCAGGTCTTAGCCGCGTGGACCAACACCTGGCCATTCACGGCCGCGAGCGATTCCGTGAGCGGAATCCCTTTCGGGCACACCTTCACACAATTCTGTGCGTTGTCGCAATCTTCGATTCCCCCGGGTCCCATGAGCGCCTCCAGGCGGTCGGCGGCATGCATCGCCCCAGTCGGGTGCATGTTGAATAAACGGACCTGGCTCACAATTGCAGCACCGACAAAATTCGAATGCTCGTTTACTTTCGGGCAGATTTCGAGGCAGTTTCCGCAGGTGATGCATCGCGAAAGCGGATAGCCGACTTCCTGTCTGGCAGGAGCCATGCGCGGGCCTTCGCCGAGATCGTAAGTGCCGTCGATCGGAATCCAGCACTTCGTGCGCTTGAGGTTTTCAAACATCACCGAACGGTCCACCACAAGATCGCGGACCAGAGGAAACTTCGTCAAAGGTTCGAGACGGATGGGCTTTTCCAAATCGTCTACCAGAGCAGAGCATGCCTGACGCGGTTCTCCGTTAATGAGCATCGCACAAGCGCCGCAGACTTCTTCCAGGCAATTTGCTTCATAACTCACGGGCGTCGATTCCCTGCCCGCGCGGGTAAACGGGCGCTCCGCGATATCGCGGAGACAAGTGATGATGTTGAGGTGCGGACGGTACAGGATTTCGAATTCTTCCCAGCGCACGTTTTCGTCCGGGCGCTGCTGACGTTTCACTCGAACGATGAATGGTTTTTCGGGCATAGCTATTTCGTCGCCGTATACTTCCGCTCACGCAGAGGAAGCAATGAAGTGTCGACCGGCTCATATTCTAGTTTAATCCTTCCGGCAAGGTAGCTCGCTTTCGTGGTCTTCAGCCATTTCTTGTCGTCGCGATCGGGGAACTCTGGTTTGTAATGCGCGCCGCGGGTTTCATTGCGTTCCAGCGCCCCCATGGTGATCGCCCGCGCAAGAACCAGCATGTTGCCCAACTCGCGAGCGAAGTTCAGAGTCTGGTTCGCCCACTGCGTGCGATCTTGTAAATTAATCTTTTTGAAGCGAGCCTCCAGCTCGTCAATTTTCGCCAGCGTCTTTGTGAGTGCCGCGTTGTAACGGATCACCGTGACGTTCTCGGTCATTACATCGCCCAGCTCGCGCCAGATGGTAATCGGATTCTCGCTTCCCTGCTGGTGCAGCAACTGGTCAGTGATGTCCTGCTGCCGGACCCGCTCGCGTTCGAAGACGGACGCGGGCGTGCTGTCGACACTCTTGTCCAGATTTCGCGAATAGCGCGCCGCCGCCGGGCCCGCAAGACCTCCACCGTAAATACAAGAAACCAGAGAATTGGCGCCGAGTCGGTTCGCACCATGATACTGATACTCGCATTCACCGGCTGCATAGATGCCCGGCACGTTCGTCGCCTGGTTCTCGTTGTCTACCCACAGACCACCCATGGTGTAATGCATCGCCGGAAAAACCTTCATAGGTTCTTTGCGCGGATCGACTCCCACAAACTTCTCATAAATCTCAAGGATGCCTTCGAGCTTGCGGTCAAGAACATCGCTTGGAATATGCGACACGTCGAGATAAACGGCGGGATCACCCGCAAGCCCCAGTTTCATCTCGAAAACGACCTTGTGAATGGCGCGGGTCGCCACGTCGCGCGGCACCAAATTGCCGTATTTTGGATACCACTCCTCGAGGAAATAGAATCGCTCCGCTTCGGGAATGTCTTTTCCTCTGCGCTTGTCGCCAGGCTGTTTTGGCACCCAAACACGCCCGCCTTCCCCGCGCGCCGACTCGCTCATCAGCCGGCACTTGTCCTCGCCCGGAATGGCGGTCGGATGAACTTGAATGAATTCGCCGTTGGCGTAGTATGCCCCCTGTTGGAACAGCGCGGATTGAGCGGAGCCGGTGCACACCACCGAATTCGTCGACCGCCCAAAGACAGCGCCGATTCCTCCCGTGCAATAAATCGCGGCATCCGCCGGGAATGTGCGTACCTCCATCGTCTTCAGATTCATCGCGCAAATGCCGCGGGAAATGCCGCCGTCGTCAATAACGGCAGAAAGGAACGTCCACCCTTCGAATTTTCTTACTTTGTCTTCCGATTCGAAGCGGCGCACCTGTTCATCGAGCGCGTAGAGCAATTGTTGCCCGGTGGTAGCGCCGGCAAATGCCGTGCGATGGAAGAGCGTGCCGCCGAAGCGGCGAAAATCAAGCAGCCCTTCCGGAGTTCGGTTGAACATTACTCCCATGCGGTCGAGAAGATCGATGATCGCCGGGGCGGCTTCACACATACCCTTCACAAGCGGCTGATTGGCAAGAAAATCACCGCCGTAAATCGTATCGTCGAAATGCTTCCAAGTAGAGTCGCCCTCGCCTTTGAGGTTCTTCGCCGCATTGATACCGCCTTGCGCGCACACCGAGTGAGAGCGCTTGACCGGTACAATTGAGAAAAGATCGACAGGAACACCCAGCTCCGCGACGCGAATCGTCGCCATCAGGCCAGCCAGACCACCCCCCACGATAATTATTCTCGGCTGGCTCATTGGACGTAAGTTCCCAACGGAAACCAGTGATAATGAAACCCGAACGCGATAGCGACGCCAACGAACGTCAGCACTACGGTGACGCCAGCTCCAAGCCAGCCAAAAGCGCGCTGCGCATTCACACTAATAGCGATTCCCCATTTGCAGGCAAAATTCCAAAGGCCGTTTCCCAAGTGAAACGAAGCAGCAGTAACACCGACAATGTAGAAGGCTAGGTACCCCGGATGTGACATTGCTTCGGCCAGGTCGTTATAGTTTGTACGGCCGTGTCCCGCGAAGCGCTCCATGTAAACGTGCCAGCCGATGAAGGCAAAGGCGATAATTCCCGACCAGCGCTGCAGCACGTATAGCCAGTTGGCCATCCAGGGATGAACAATGGCGTTCGATTTCCCCAACCACCAGATGTAGATTCCGTAAAAACCATGAAATAGAATCGGAAGCCACAGGATCGCAGCTTCCACAAAAATACGCCAAGGAATGCTCTGAAGCTCGACGGAAACGTCGTTGTATTTCTGGACGCTGACGAGCGCGTAACTGTTGGACCAAAAATGCTCGAGAAGAAAAGCTCCAATGGGAACTACGCCGCTGAGGGAATGCAGTTTATCAAGAAGGTAGCTTGTTCTGGATTCAGCCGCCGCGGCCGACATGCACGCTCCAATATCTCAATGTTTGAGTATAGGTAGCCTCCTGCGAGTTTGCAAGTTCGTGACGAACACGAAACTTGCGCGGTTTCGTCCGCGGGAGCGGCCTGTGGACTATGGTAGACTCGCTGACGAGTGAAGGAATGTCGCTGATGGCGACGGAATACATTTCAGACCTTAAGAAATGGGTGGCTGAACTGGTCCGCAAACGCGAAGCGGGCGGCGAGATAGGACTAAACCGCGCAGTCGACTTGATTAGCAAGCACTACGCCATCCACCACCATGAAGTGGCCGTTTTTGTCTTGAGTGAAGACGGGCGTTTCCTCCGATTCGTTGTGCCTGAAAAGCTGCAGGCGGTGGGCCAGATTCCCCTCACCAGTACAAATTCGCTGGCGGCGCGCACGGCACGCGACAAGAGATCCGAAATCATCAATCACTTCTCCGTCGTGCCGCACGCATCCGTATTCGAGGCGGTGCCGCTGGAAGAGGAACAGCGAGGCGATCCCATTCAGAAAATTATGAGCGCGCCTATGATGTTCGAGAAGAAAGTAATCGGCGTGATTCAGATTTCCCGCAAAGCCAAGAGTGCGGCGGAAGCGGGACCGGACTTCACTCACGCCGAACTTCGGGAGCTGAAGCTCATTGCTGACGCCGTAGCTCCCTGTATTTCCCTCTGCATCCACCAAGTAGGACTGGCGAAGCGGCAGACGCCTGTAACACTAGCGTAACGATTGCAAACGATCAGCACGAGAACACGTGAATAATCATTGACATCGCGGTGTGCGCTTGTTAATTTTCAAACGCGAAACAGTTTTCTCAGCGCCCGCGGAGGCATTCCAACCCAGCAAATGGCGTTCGTCGCGAAGAAAATCTTCCTTACCAAAGGAGTTGGAAAACACCGCGAGCGCCTCTCGAGTTTCGAGCTTGCATTGCGCAGCGCAGGAATTGCCGCCTGCAACATCGTTCGCGTTTCCTCGATTTTTCCACCTTATTGCAAGCTCATTTCCCGCAGCGAAGGTCTGAAGCACCTGAAGTACGGGCAAGTGGCTTTCACAGTGATCAGCGAGAACCAAACGCGCGAGCCGCATCGCTTAATCGCGGCGGGCGTCGGGCTTGCGTTGCCCGGCGACAAATCGATGTTCGGATACCTGTCCGAGCATCATTCGTTCGGCGAAAGCGAAGAAATCGCGGGAGAATACACGGAAGAACTCGCTGCCGAAATGCTGGCCACGACGCTGAACGTCGAGTTCGACCCTGATTTGTCGTGGGATGAGAAGAAAGAGGTCTACCGCATATCGAACAAGATTGTCCGCACCATGAACATCACGCAGTCAGCCGTGGGTGATAAGCGGGGGCTTTGGACCACAGTGCTCGCCGCGGCGATCCTCCTCGGCGAAGATGATTAACCCTCCGCTTATGATTCAACAACCAGGACTACTGCGATGATCGTTAGCGTTTCCTTTGCGTTGGTCTGGAATTGTCGGATTTGAAATAACCGATGCGCTGGAGAACAGCGCCGACCACGAGAGGAAGCGCGACCGTGGCGTCGTCGAGAACTTCGGCGAGCTTCCCGCCTTCTTCCGGCGGCACAAACTTGCCCCACGAAACAGCTTCGGAGTAAGTGCTTCCGGATAACCCGCCCCAGTTTACCGGCTCAGGGCAAATTCGAACGCCGTAGTTGTACCGCTTGAGAGGGATTTTCTCATAGCCCCTGCGAGCGAGTAGCTCCGCATAAACTCCGAACTGTTGAGCCCAGTTTCGCGGAACGCCGCCACCGATGGTGAGCAAACCCATTCGCTTGGTCGCCAGCATAGTGGTCGCATAGTGTTCGAAGTCTTCGTAGGGGTCAAAGCGCAGCGGCGGCTTACCTCTCTTCTTGCGCAAGCGCTGATGGAGCGCGAAATCGATTCCCAGCTCGGAATCGGTGAATGCGGGAACAAAAACCGGCACGTTGTGCTCGAAGGAGGAGCGAAGGACTCCACGACCCTTCGTGTGACGATGCAGGTATTCGCCGATCTTCCGGTTGATCTTCCAACTGCAAACGATTTCGCGCGCGTCCCAACGCTCGAGGACGTGCTGCATCACTTCTTCCACGGCGTCGAGATTTACTTCCGGTTCGAGCGAGTCATAGACCCGGTTATAGCCCGCAACGAAGAGCTCGCGATCATCCATTTTCGCGTCGTAGCGGAAATGGGAACGGCCAGTAGCCTCCACCAAACCGTGCGCCATCAGCGCGCCAGTCGAGACAATCCCCTTCACCACTCGCGATTCGATAAGATCGCAGAATATCAGGCCCATCTTCGCCACGGTCATCGCGCCGGAAAGAGTTGCCACGGTAAAGCAATCTTTGTCGCGCGCCATTGCTTCTAGTACGTCGGCAGCGTCGCCGATCTGGCGGCCGGTGAACGCCGTCTGGCCCATGGCACGCACAAGGTCGTCGATGGTGTGAATGCGGGAAAGATCCAACGGATAAATAGGAGTGAGCCGGTCCTCGATGGGATCGTGAAGAGTGCGCCCCGTGGCGCCCTTTTTCTTTGCCATTCAGACTCCTCGCAGGTAATGTATCTTCCCGGCCATATCGGGAGCGAATATTTGAATGTTTGCGCGCCTCATTGATATTACAAACGAAGCGTTCGTGAAAGGACAATTTCGGACTTCTCAGGAGACTCGCGAGAAACGATGAGTCGATACACACCCATGCCGCCTGAAAACTTCGGCGGAATTCCGGAAGAACATTCTTTGTATGAAACGGCACGCGCAGTAATCTTCCCTGTCCCGCTTGAAAGGTCCGCGAGCTACGAATACGGCACGCGTAACGGCCCCTCTGCGATCCTCGCCGCGAGCCGCAATTTGGAACTTTACGACGACGAGCTCGAACTCGAGCCGTACAAAGAAATCGGAATAGCGACGCTTCGCGCTATCGACACGGCAGATGGCACGATGGACGAAGTCGCCACGGAGCTTTACACGGCGCAGCTCGGGATTCTCGAAGACGGTAAATTCCCGGTCGCGCTCGGGGGCGAGCACTCACTGACTCCGCCGTTGGTTTCCGCAACTGCGAAGAAGTTCCGGGATCTCACGGTTCTGCAAATCGACGCGCATGCAGATCTACGCGATGAGTATCAAGGAAATCCCACAAGCCACGCGTGCACGATGCGGCGCGTGGTTGAAGTCTGCCCTGCCGTTCAGGTAGGCATCCGTTCGCTTTCCGAAGAAGAGGCTAAGGCGATTCCGCATTTGCGCACGAAGATCTATTGGGCAAGGGACATCGTCCGGGCACCCATGAAGGCCTGGATCGCCAAAGTCCTCGATGACCTAAGCGCTCATGTTTACCTGACGATTGACGTCGATGGCTTCGATCCATCGATTATTCCCGCGACTGGAACTCCGGAACCGGGAGGTCTAGACTGGCATCAAGTGACATCGCTGGTCAAAGCCGTGGCGGACCACAAAAAAATTGTGGCTATGGATGTAGTCGAACTTCTTCCTCAGGCCGGTGACCACGCATCGGATTTTCTCGCGGCGAAACTCGTCTATAAGTGCCTAGGTTATATTTTTTGTCAAAGCTGACGTTGGAGGTGCTATCGGTGCTGAATGTTGCTACTTCTCTACTCCTAATTGAGCCGCGGAACTATTACGTTCAGTTGTTCACACCGGGGTTTATCGGTACGCTGATCTTCGGCATGCTTGCCGGGTGGCTGACCGGGGTACTGACTCGAGGGCGTGGCTATGGCTGCATCGTCGACATTCTCCTTGGGCTTATCGGCGCGTTCATCGGGAACTTCATTTTTGCCAAGCTCGGGATCGTCGTTTTTGGTTTTGTCGGAAGTCTTGCTGCGGCGGTTGTGGGAGCGGTTGTCCTGGTTGCAGCGGTGAGGCTAATTGCTGGTAGTAGAGACTAGTTCGGGCGCGGCGTTAACGAATTCCAAGTGCATCCGCATTTTCCTGCGTTCCCTGCCCGGGATTTCAGCGAGCAGGCTCAACGAGAAAGTCGAAAGAGAAACTTGAGCGTACCTTCCCTGCTGGCTATTCCACTCGGCGGTCTGGGCGAGTTCGGTATGAACATGCTCGCACTCCGCGTTGCCGACGACATCATCGTGATCGACTCAGGCCTGATGTTTCCAGAGCAGGAACTACTTGGCGTCGATATCGTCATTCCCGACACAACCTACCTCAAACAGAATAAACGCATGGTGCGGGCGATTGTGCTGACCCACGCGCACGAGGATCACATCGGCGCGCTTCCCTACATTTTGGGCGATCTGAATGTACCCGTATACGGAACCAAGTTCACCCTGGCGATCGTTCGGAAGAAGCTCGAAGAACACGCCTTGCTTGAAACCGCCAAGTTGCACGAAGTAGCGCCGGGAGATAAGACGTCGATTGGCCCGTTTCAGATTCAATATTTGCACGTGACGCACAGCACCATCGATTGTGTGGCGCTTGCGGTTCGCACTCCCGTCGGCGTGATCATTCACACCGGTGACTTCAAGATCGACCCAACGCCCGTCGATGGCCAACCTTTCGATCTCCATGCATTTGCGCGCTACGGGCAAGAGGGTGTATTGGCACTATTTAGCGACAGTACCAATGTGGAGCGTCCAGGCTTCACGCCGTCCGAGAGAGCCGTGTGCGTGCGGCTTGAAGAATTGTTCCGGGCGGCCCCCGCAAAGGTTGTTGTCTCGTGCTTTTCGAGTTCGATCCATCGAATACAGCAAGTTATTGACATCGCAAAATTGGTCGGGCGCAAGGTCGGCGTCGTCGGTCGCAGCATGGTCGACAACATCGAAATTGCGCACGGTCTAGGCAAGCTGCGAATCCCCGACGGAAGCATGGTGCGGCCCCAGGACATCAAGAGTTTCGACCCGCAGAAACTGGTTGTGCTCGCCAGTGGAACGCAGGCCGAGCCGCTCTCGGCCATGTCGCGAATCTCCGTCGACAACCACCGCCTGATGAGCATTGCCGAAACCGACACCGTGATTCTGTCGGCGCGCATCATTCCTGGAAACGAAAAGGCCATTTTCCGGATGATCGACCATTTCTTCCGACGGCGCGTCCTGGTGTATTACGAAGGAGGGCGGTCGGCGCCGATTCATGTCTCGGGCCATGGCAGCCAGGAAGAAATGAAAATTCTGTTGCAGCTGGTGCGGCCGAAGTATTTCATCCCGTTACACGGAGAGTACCGGCAGCTTTTCCGTCACGCGGCGCTGGCCGAGCAAGTAGGTGCAGTCTCAGGAGAAATTTTTCTAATCGAAAGCGGCCAGCCTGTTGAGTTTACCGCCGATGGCGGTGCCTATCGGCGCGAACCGGTGACGGCCGGCCGCGTGTGCGTCGATTCCGGCTCTCTCGAAGAGATTGAGGATGTCGTGATTCGCGACCGCAGGCACCTCTCAGAAGATGGAGTAGTCGTCCCGATTATCGCCATCGACAAGCATACCGGGAAAATTGAAATTTCCCCTGAGATCGTAACGCGCGGATTTCTGCCGTCTGAAGACGGCCAGGAAATTCTCGCGAAGGCACGCGAGGTGATTCTTCGCACCATCGAGCAATCGACTCCCGAAGAAAAGATGGATTGGAGCGTGATCAAAGAGAAGATCCGCGCCGACTTGAAACGCTTTCTCAATAAGCAGACCTCGAAACGGCCGTTAATCCTGCCGGTCATCCTCGAAGTATGACGCGCCGTTAACTAGCCGTGGTACTCAGTCTGCGATCGTGTAAGCCCGGAGATTTCCAGACGCTCTACGAAATCGATCAAGCCTGCTACGAGCCGGCGATTGCGTATTCGCGCCGCGAATTACGGAACTATCTGCGATTTCCGGGCGCCGATTGTGTGCTAGCAGAAGCGGACGGAAGGGCGGCGGGGTTCGTCATCACGGCGCATAGGCGCCCGTGGGGATACATCGTCACCATAGATGTGCTCGACGCGTACAGGCGCCGCGGCATCGGGTCGATGCTGTTGCGCGAGATCGAGCGGAGGCTGGCGGCGAGCGGGGTGCGGAGAGTGTCGCTTGAGACGGCAACAGACAATGCGTCCGCGATTGCCTTCTGGCAGAAGCATGGATATGGTACTCAAGGTGTGAAAGAAGGATATTATCCCGGCGGCCGCGACGCGTTCACGATGAGCAAACTTCTCAGGTGATGCGACTTTTCCGCGGTGTTTGAAGTCGTCCCGATCAAAGCTTTTCATTCAACTGGTGTTCGCGCCCTTGAAGCGGCGGCGGATGCGGAGAGTGGGCCGCACTTATGTCTCTTTTGCACGTAATCATACTTGCTGTTGTACAGGGCTTGGCTGAACTGCTTCCAGTCTCCAGTTCTGCTCACGTAATCGTGGCCGAAAAGCTGATGGGCATGAATCCCGCTGCGCCGGAAACGACCCTGTTGCTGGTCATGCTTCACACCGGGACTATGTTTGCGGTGATCGTTTATTTTTGGCGCCGATGGCACCGGGCATTCTTTCAAAACAAGGTGGATTTCAAGAACTTTGTCGTCGCCCTGATTTTGGCCATGGTCCTGACCGGAGTCGTCGGGGGGGTAATCACCGAAGCTATCGAAAAAATTCTTCTCCGCGATATTCCACATGCTTGGGTCGAACAGTTATTCAACCGACTTGACTTGATTGCCGCAGCGCTGGCCGCCGTCGGAGTTCTTATTCTCGTTGCGGGTCTGCTGGAGAAACGTTCGCACGAGCAAGGGTCTGCGGGCTCCCAGATAACGCCCGGGCAGGCCCTCTGGATCGGCGCCGTGCAGGGACTGTGCATTCCCTTCCGTGGATTCTCTCGCTCTGCCGCGACAATTTCGACCGGTATGCTCGCTGGCGTGCCTAAGGTACGCTCCGAAGACTTCAGTTTCGCTCTGGCGGTTATTCTAACGCCCGCCGCAATTGCGCGCGAGGCCTGGAGGCTGCTTGAGGCCCGGCATGGTCACCTTGGCCTGGAGGTGACATCCAGTGTGACTGCCAGCCTGCTCGGCGCAGTCTTCGCATTTCTTGCTGGCTTGCTGGCGCTTAAGTGGCTGAGCCGCTGGCTCGAGGAGGGCCGCTGGTATTGGTTCGGAATCTATTGCCTGCTGGCCTCCGGGGCGGTCGCATTTCTCCACCGCATTGGCTACTGATGCGCTTAGTGCTTAAATCCGCTCGCCCTGTTTACAACACAGGCCGAAGAACTTCTTGCTTTATCCCCCAATGTTGTTTGGTATAGTCGTCCTCGCACTCGCGTTCCTCCACATGGGCTCCGCGCGATAGCGCCCGCGCGTCCCAGGCAGGGTGGGAGCCTTCCCCTTTTTTCGTCTCCAGAAAGCTCTTAGAATCTCCATCGGGCGGGGCTCCGGGACGATTTCTTTCGAGTCCGCCGCTGCGCGTTCGCGGGGTAAAGGAGAAGTTTGTGCGCATCCTAACACCGACCGAAAATAAACGATTCAACGAGCTCATCGGCTTCGTCGGTCTCAGCCTGGGCATGCTTCTCGCGCTGAGTTTGCTTTCTTATTCGCCGCACGACGCCTCCTTCAATGTATCGGCACCTCCACCGGGTTCCGCACCTGCCAGAAACTGGATTGGACCGGTGGGCGCCCACATGGCTGACCTCTTCTTCCAGTGTTGTGGTTTTGCAGCATTCCTGTTTCCCGTGGGAATGATCTTGGTGGCGCTGCGATGGTTCCGGAGTCGTGAGCTTGAGGCGCCCGTCGCCAAGCTGATTGGCGCGACCCTCCTGCTCTTGTCCTGCTCGGCCGAACTCGCGCTGATACACATGCCGGAGGTGCGCGGAGTGCTGCCCGCTGGCGGTCTACTGGGAAGTTTGCTGGCACAGGGACTGCGCGCGGCGTTGAACCCATTGGGTGCGAATTTCGTGGCACTTGCGAGCCTACTCGCGGCGCTCTTCCTGACCACAAGGTTCTCGTTCACGGCAATAGCGGGCTGGATGAAGAAGCCCATGGCCCAAGACGGCGTTCTTGGAAAGCTAGTCGCGCACGCGAAAGACTGGAGGGACGGCCGAGAGGCAGATCGTTTGAGGAAAAGAGTAGAAGAAATCAAGATTGCCGGGCGTCCCCCGGTTACGCCGCAGCGTGTCTCGATGAGAGAGCTTGTCGCGACCGAAGAGGACGACGAGATGGAAGAAACGGCACTGATTGGATCGAGCCGAGAACCTTCCGTCATTCAATTCCGCGACGAGGACCGCGACGCGCCGGCACCCACCAACAAACGAAGCGGGCCGGAGCCCAGGATTTCGCGCGGGAAAACAAATTTTCGGCTTCCTTCTCCGAGCCTGCTGCAATTTGCCGAGCGCGGTCAAAAAATGGATGAGAACGAGCTCAAGGAGTGCGCGCGGGCCATCGAGCAAAAATGCGGAGAGTTCGATGTCGTAGGGCATGTCACGCAGATTAATCCGGGGCCGGTGGTCACCACATTTGAATTTAAACCCGAAGCTGGAATTAAATACACTCGAATTACCGCGCTCGGGGAGGACCTGTGCCTCGCGCTTCGCGCTGAATCGATCCTCATCGAGCGAATCCCGGGAAAATCAACTGTCGGAATCGAAGTTCCCAATTCACATCGAGAAACAATTGCGCTTCGTGACGTAATCGAATCCTCTGAATTCGGTCATTCTCCATCCAAGCTGACGTTGCCCATGGGTAAAGATCTGATTGGGCGAATACGCGCGACCGATCTGACGCAAATGCCGCACCTTTTGATTGCGGGTGCTACCGGCACTGGCAAGAGCGTTTTTATTAATTCGCTGTTGATGGGTATGCTTTACAAGTCCACACCCGATGAGCTGAAACTTGTGCTGGTGGATCCAAAACGATTGGAATTAGGCCTTTACTCCGACATTCCGCACCTCTTTACGCCGGTCGTTACCGATCCCAAGGTCGCCGCGCACGTCCTGAGGAACTCGACTCGCGAGATGGAGCGGCGCCTCAAGCTTCTGGCGGGTCGCGGAGTGCGCAACATCGAGCAGTACAATCGAACCTTTGAGAAGGGCCACTCCCTCTCGCTCTTCGATGCCGCGGAAGGCGACGAAGAACACAAGCCGCTTCCTTATCTCGTCATTGTCATTGACGAGCTCGCCGACCTGATGATGGTCGATACGAACGGAGTGGAGGAATCGATTACGCGTCTGGCTCAAATGGCGCGCGCTGTGGGAATTCATTTGATTCTCGCTACCCAGCGCCCGTCCGTAGACGTCATAACCGGTTTGATCAAAGCCAATTTTCCCGCGCGCATCTCCTTCCGGGTCGCTAGCAAGGTCGACTCGCGAACGATTCTGGATGCTAACGGATCGGAATCTCTCTTAGGGAAAGGTGATATGCTTTATCTTCCCGCCGGCTCGTCGAGACTGCACCGCATTCATGGACCTTACGTCCATGAAACCGAGGTGGCAGCGGTATGTGATTTCTGGCGTGAGCAGGCCAAGGCCATCTACAACGAGGATCTTCTCAAGCCCCCCAAGGATGAGAATACAACGCCGGGGGAGACCGGCGATGGCGGCGAAGAGGTGGACGACGCTCTCTACCAGGACGCGGTACGCGTTGTGTGTGAAATGGGTCGAGCGTCCACCTCGACCCTGCAGCGCAGACTTCGAGTGGGATATGGGCGCGCCGCGCGCCTTATCGATTTGATGGAGAAAGATGGAATCGTAGGACCGCCCGACGGATCGAGACCGCGAGAAGTACTCAAGAAAAAAGACTGGATGCGCGACTTTGACCAGTCGATGAAATAGAATTGCCTTGGAGGGCTGCGGTTACATTGTGGTGGGGCGACGGTCCATCTTCGCTGTTTTTGCTTTCCTGCCTTACATCTTTTCCGTAGAATCTCTTTCTGGCTCGGCGCCGAGGTAGCTCACCGGTAGAGCGCGGCCCTGAAAAGGCCGGCGTAGGCAGTTCGATTCTGCCCCTCGGCACACTCCATCTGCGCACCTACGAGATTCCAGCTTCCCGAAGCTACGTACGCCCGTTCTCCCGGCTGCATCACGATCCGCTCAATATGCTTCGCGAGGTGCGCTCTGGCGAGCGTGGTATCGGTATTCAGGTAGTGGCGGAGATCCCGAATCCGGGTCGACGGCAGTTTCGCGCAGCCGCTTCACCCGCGATCGGACTGAAGCCGAGTTCGACGAGAGCAAACGATCGGCGAATTCGGCGATTTCCCGCTCACGCTTTGCGATCTCGGCCATAACCGCCGGCGAGTGAATACCGCTCGCGAGTCCTGCCGTAAGCCGCGCAATTTCCGACTCCAGCTCGGCCTTCCGCCGCTTCATGCGATCTCAGTTACCGCAAAATTCAAACGCCGAAAGTCCGCGCCAGACGATCAAACTTCTCCCGCACCAATTGCCGAAAAATGAGCACTTTCGCTACGCGGACTAGTCC